>OBCQ01000001.1_pt1 | contig 234887 bp, 198 predicted proteins | sample 1517991 | NCBI WGS metagenome assembly OBCQ01 (sample SAMN03418263, study PRJEB22391) | human gut metagenome | biome: human-gut; feature: organic feature; material: feces | host: Homo sapiens | place: Tanzania | collected 2013-01
GTGTGATATTTTTGCTTTCGCAAAAGTGATATTGCGACTTCGTCGCAGTGATATTCTATTCGCTTCTTTAACTGCCATAAGGCAATAACACTCGGCTGAAAGCCGTATATCACTGCGTAGCAATAGAACTCGCCGTAAGGCGAATAGAACTGAAAAAAGCACTTGCAATAGCAAGTGCTTTTTTCGTGGTGGACGTTAACGGACTCGAACCGCTGACCCTTCGCACGTCAAGCGAATGCTCTACCAACTGAGCTAAACGTCCCTGTTGCAGTACCGATATTATACAGTAATATTTCAACTTTTGCAACACTCATTTGAAAATTGTTGCGGCGATAAACAAAAATATCACGCCGGGTATTCCGCCGATTGCCGAAAGCGTCAGCGTGTGTGCGTTGATATTAGGTCCTATGCCGAAAAAGCCGCCGACATATTTTGCCGCAAACAGCGTGATTATCCCCTGTGCCGCCGTCAGAAAAAGCACGGAGAAAAAGCGTTTTGTCCTTATCATCGAAGCGATTATTGCAAGTCCCGCAACCGCAAATAAGCAGTATATTGCCGTGTTCATATTTGTCACTCCTTTAGTGAATTTTATGCTCACGGCGGCGTAAAATATGACAGGCGGAAATATAGTTTATTAAATTTTGCTGATTTTGTCGATTTACGGTTGACCTATTATGCAAAATAAAGTAAAATAATGTAATACGATTATAACTTTTTTAATATAGATACGGTGCAGATAAATGAAAAAAATATTTCCCTTTGAAGTATTTGACATTATACCTTGTCCCGACGGAATTATCCTCTCACAAAAAGAATTGTTCAACGGAACAAGCTACAAGGTCAGCTTTCTTCAATACAGCGTTGTAACGGGCAAGCTTTCTCCCGTTACAAAAGACTTTTATCAACTTAATAAATTCGGCGAAAACTACGCAAAAATTTGCGAGGAAATCGGCGACTATATATCCTGCGAGGCTACTGTTTTCAAAAACGGCAATGTTGCGGTCGTGTATTCAAGCGGCGAAACGGGAATTTTTGACGCAAGCGGCAAGCCCGTATGGACGGGAGATTTGATTTACAAGGATTGCCCTATAAACGGAGCTGTTGCCGACGGTGTTTATTTCTGGACTACCGTTCCGCTTCAAAATTCGATAATCAATTACTCCATTCCGCACAAGAAATTCAGTATGCGAATCGGGTCTGAAAATTCCGCAACCTTCAGCGAGCCTGTTTCCCTGAGTATTTACAGGAAAGAGATGTTCGTCTGCAACGCAGGGTCGAATAAGATACGCAAGGTTAGCCTCTCTAACTATCTTGTCAGCGATTACAAGCGGTTTGACGAGCCTGTTTACAAATACATTCGCTCGGCGCTGAAGGAATTTGTTATTTTAAGCTCGGGTGTATATGTTCTTTAATTAAATAAGCCTAAAAAAACGCTCTTACTAAGCTTTAGTAAGAGCGTTAATTTTATGCCTTTTTGAAAGCTTATTTTGCTTCCTTTTCAGCCTTTTCCTCAGCCTTGTCTTTGTCTTTTCCGCCGAGAACAAGGTTTGCTACGATACCGAGGATAAGCGCACAGGCAACCTCTGTAAGAGTTACCTTACCGAATGAAAGTGTAAGTCCGCCGATACCGCAGATAAGGATGATTGCGACAACGAAGAGGTTTCTGTTATCGCCGAGGTCAACGTCCTGAATCATTTTAAGACCGCTTACTGCGATAAAGCCGTAAAGTGTGATGCAAACGCCGCCCATTACGCAGTTGGGGATTGTTGAAAGGAAGGTTACGAACGGTCCGAAGAATGAAATTACGATTGACATAATTGCTGTTGCAAGAATTGTAACTACCGAAGCGTTACCTGTGATAGCAACGCAGCCTACCGACTCGCCGTAGGTTGTGTTCGGGCAGCCGCCGAAGAAAGCACCTGCGATTGAGCCTACGCCGTCGCCGAGGAGAGTTCTGTGGAGACCGGGATCCTCAAGAAGGTCCTTATCGATAACAGATGAAAGGTTCTTATGGTCAGCGATATGCTCTGCGAATACAACGAATGCAACGGGAACATATGCAACCGCAACTGTAAGAATGTACTTTCCGTCAACTGCACTCAAGCCCTTTGCGGCTGTGAGGAAGGAGAAATCGGGAACTTCAAAAAGCTTCATACCCGAGAATACCGAGAAGTCGATAACTCTCAAGGCGTCATTGCCTGTCTTGATACCGATAAATGTAAAGATTGCAGCCACAACATAGCCTGCAAGGATACCGATAATGAACGGGATAAGCTTTGCCATTTTCTTGCCGTAAACAGAGCAGATGATAACAGTAAAGAGTGTTACAAGTCCGCAAACAAGTGCTACATAAGGGCTTGCCACGCTTGCGCCCTCAAGGTCAACAACCTTGCCCTTCATAAGGTCGCTTATTGCGTTGCCTGCAAGTGAAAGACCGATAATCGAAACTGTGGGTCCGATAACAACTGCCGGCATAAGCTTGTTGATCCAATTTACGCCTGCGAACTTAACTACGATTGCGATGATAACATATACAAGTCCTGCGAAAAGTGCGCCGAAGATGATACCTGCATATCCTGCCTCAACCGAAACAGCACCTGCAAAAGCTGCGAGCATTGAACCGATGAAAGCGAATGACGAGCCGAGGAATACGGGGCTGTTAAACTTTGTGAAAAGAAGATAAACGATTGTGCCTACGCCTGCGCCGAAAAGTGCTGCGGACTGGCTCATTCCGTTACCTACGATGGTGGGAACTGCGATTGTTGCCGCAAGGATTGCAAGCAACTGCTGAAAAGCGAACACGATAAGCTGTCCGAATTTCGGCTTGTCTTTGATGTTGTAAACGAGATTCATTTCTTTTTCCTCCTAATATTTTACGGCTTACGCCTTATTGCCTTTTTTTGACAGCACAACCTCGGTAGTGCCGTCCGTTTCATCAACCTTTACGTTGATAAATTCATCCTTTGAGGTCGGGATATTCTTACCGACGTAGTTTGCGCATATCGGCAACTCCCTGTGTCCTCTGTCAACCATTACCGCAAGCTGAATTACGGCAGGTCTGCCAAGTCCGATTATGGCCTCCATTGCGGCTCTCGCCGTTCTGCCCGTGTACAAAACGTCGTCCACCAAAATCACGGATTTATCGTTGACGTCAAAGTCAATAACCGACGAATTGAGGTGCGGCGTCTGATATTTCGGCGTTAAATCGTCCCTATATAATGTAATATCAAGCTCGCCGAGCTCAACCTTGAGGTCGGAGAACTTTTCAATATTAGCCTTGAGCATTTTTGCAAGCGGCACTCCACGCTTTTTGATACCGATTAAGCAAACGGTGTCAACGTGAGTGTTCTGCTCGATTATTTCGTGCGAGATACGAGCCAAAGCCCTGAGCATCGCCTGTCTGTCAATGATAATCTTGTTTTCCATTTTCCTACTCCGTTTTCACAAAAGAAAAAGCCTTGTCAAAGCTCGACAAGGCACAAAATTTGATATTGCGTTTTGCGTTCTCCTTGTCGGCATCTCGTACCGAATTAAAGGTAAACATTTTTATTGCGATTATAATAGCACAACGCACGGCGCTTGTAAACCGTTTTCGACAAAAAAATTCACAATTTTTTCATATTCGTAAATTTACACAAAGTACATTTGACAAACGTATACTACACGGCTATAATAACTAAAAAAAGCACATACAAGCGATATTTACGGAGTTTATATAATGCTCAGATATTTCATCAGTGCGGTTGTCGGCTATTTGCTCGGTTCGTTGAGCTTTGCCGTCATCGTTTCAAAAACAAAATTCAAAAAGGATATAAGGGATTACGGCTCTAACAACGCAGGTATGACGAATACCGCAAGGACGTTCGGCAAGAAGGCGGCGGCTGTCGTTTTCCTCGGCGATTTCATAAAACCTATGATAGCGGCGTTGATTGCCCTGTTCTTAATTTCGGGCAAGGAAAATCCCGTCGGCTGCGCTTACATTGCAGGCACGGCGGCGGTTATCGGTCATATATTCCCCGTTTTCTTCGGCTTCAAGGGCGGCAAGGGCGTTGCTTCAATGTTCGGCGTTACAACGGCTATGTCCCCTATCTCCGTTCCGATTTTGGCAGTACCGTTTTTCGTTACGCTGTCAGCCTCAAAAATGGTTTCACTCTCGTCGATTATCTCGGCTGCGTGCGTTCCCGTTGTAACATTTGTAATTTATAGGTTTCTTCCGTTTCTCAATCCTCCGCTTTTGCGTGGAGACTGGAAAATACCGACCGTATGCACGGCGATTATAGCAATTCTTGTAATATTTATGCACCGTTCAAACATTGAGCGTATTAAAAAGGGCGAGGAGAGAAAAATCGGCTCTAAAAAAGGCTGAGTGTTAATAAGGCTTGATAATTCGACAAAAGACTTCTTCGGCAGATATGGATTGTTCCCTTATCTGCCGAATTTTTTAATCTGTCAAATAATATTTACAATTTATCTGTTGACGGAAATCGGTTTACATTGTAAAATATAGATAGACGTTAGGAGGTGTTTCCGATGAACGAAGAATACGGTAACGATATTGTTTCCGTTGTTGACGAGGACGGCGTTGAGCACGTTTTCGAGGAGCTTGACAGAATTGAGACCGATAAGGGTCGCTATGTTGCTCTTACCCCCGTTTTTGATGATGCGGAGGAAATTATTGAGGACGACGGAGAGCTTATTATTTTGAAGGTTGTCGAAGAGGATGACGGCGAAACTTACCTTGAGCCTATCGAGGACGACGCTGAATTTGATGAAATTGGAAATCTTTTTGAACAGAGAATTGCCGAACTTTACGATTTTGACGACGAAGAAGAAGAATAAAAAAGCAATAACGGTATAAAATATTATTCCTGCCCGATGCGACAAACAGCTCGGTTGATATTAACCCAACACTTTCTTATAGGGAACTTAAAATGTCAACGCCGGGAGCAGACCTCCCGTTTTTACGGACGCTGGGAGCATACAAAGGTCGAGACTTAGTGCCCACCTGCTTTTATTGCAGGTTATTATTCACCGACTGCGGTCGGGCGGGGGATTAGAGGCGTACTTCCTTGTGAAGTACGCCTCAGTTATATTCGCCTGCGGCGAGTTGTATTACCTATAGGCACAAAAATAAGGCAATACAAAATTTGTACTGCCTTTTTCATTACGGGCACTCTTTTCCGGAGTGTTCTTTTTTTATGCTTATTTAATTACTGAATATACTGTTTTATTTTTTCAAGATACTGAATGTTAACGGTTGCTTCTATGAGCGTTCCGTTTTCGGTGTAATCCTCCGAATGAATAACGCCGTCTTTTCTTATCTCGGCAATTATCGAACCTTTATCGAACGGAATTAACAGCTTCTTCCTTGCCCTGTTTTTGGGCAATGCCTCCTCGATAGCCGAAAGCAATTCGTCAATGCCATCGCCGTTTAATGCGCTTATCATAACTGCCCTGCCGAGAGTCGGCAAACCGTAAATGTCGGGTACAAGGTCGCACTTGTTCATAACGGAAATAACGGGCGTTTGCTCACATTCAAGCTCTCGCAAAAGGTTTGCGGTAACCTCCAAATGCTCCGAGCACTCATCACTTGAAGCATCGCACACATTGAGTATCAAATCGGCATTTTTAGCCTCCTCAAGCGTTGACTTGAACGCCTCGACTAATTTATGCGGAAGCCGTCTGACAAGACCTACCGTGTCAATGAGCATTACGTCCTGACCGTTTGGAAGCGTGAGCTTTCTCGCTGTCGGGTCAAGAGTTGCAAACAGCTTATCCTCCGCAAGCACGCCTGCATCCGTAAGCCTGTTCATAAGAGTTGACTTGCCTGCATTTGTGTAGCCGACAATCGCAACGGAAATTATGCCGTCCTTTTTTCTGCGGCTTCGCATTGTGTTACGGCGTTTTTCAATCTGCTTTAATTCTTCCTCAAGAGCATAGATTTTACGGCGCATATGCCTTTTATCGCTCTCAAGCTTGCTCTCGCCGGGACCTCTTGTGCCGATACCGCCGCCGAGTCTGGAAAGGCTTTTACCTTTACCCGTCAAAAAGGGTAAGGAATATTTAAGCTGTGCCAATTCGACCTGCAATTTGCCCTCGCTGCTTCTCGCTCTGAGTGCGAAAATATCAAGAATGAGCATTGTGCGGTCAATGACCCGTGTGTCCGTCAAATCCTCGATATTTTTAAGCTGTGCAGGCGACAGTTCGTCGTCGGCAACAATGAGGTCTATTTCATTTGTACGGCAAATTTCCGCAATTTCCTGTATTCGTCCGCTTCCGACATAGGTCGCAGGATTTACGGACGGCAGCTTCTGCGTTGAGGTTACAACCGCCTCGCCCCCTGCCGTTTCGACAAGCAAGGCAAGCTCCTTGATCGACTCCTCGGCGTTAAAATCGCCCGTGTCAACCGAAATGAGCAGCACTCTCTCGGGTGAATCCGTATTTTCGTAAAAAGTCATATATTCTCCTTAATAAACCGCAAACTGACTGTTATAAAGCTCGGAATAGAAGCCGCCCTTTTCGAGCAACTCCCCGTGCGTACCGCTTTCGATGATAGCGCCGTCCTTCATAACAAGTATTTTGTCTGCATTTTTTATTGTCGAAAGCCTGTGTGCGACAATGAACGCCGTTCTGCCGTCCATAAGCTCCAAAAATGCCTTTTGTATTCTCAATTCCGTTCTCGTATCAATGCTCGATGTCGCCTCGTCAAGTATGAGCATAGGCGGATCGGAGAGCATTACTCTCGCAATGGAAATCAACTGTCTTTGACCCTGCGAAAGATTGTCGCCGTTGCCCGTTATAATCGTATTGTAGCCGTCGGGCAAACGCTTGATAAAGCTGTGTGCGTGCGCCTTTTTAGCCGCTTCGATAACCTCTTGTTCGGTAGCGTTCGGCTTTCCGTAAGCGATATTTTCATAAATCGTGCCCGAGAACAGCCAAGTGTCCTGAAGCACCATTCCGAACTGACTGCGCAGGCTCTCACGGGTAACCTCGGTTATATCGTTTCCGTCAACCGTAATCTTGCCCGAATTTATCTCATAGAAACGCATTAAAAGGTTGATAAGCGTTGTTTTTCCGCATCCCGTAGGACCTACAAGTGCAACCGTCTGTCCGCTTTTTGCCGAAAGATTGAGATTTTCGATGAACTTTTTAGTGTCCGTATATGAGAACTCAACATTTTGAAGCTCTACATCTCCCTTGACGCTTTCAAGGACACGGTTGCCCTCGTCGCTTACCTGCTCGGGTGCGTCAAGCACGGAGAAAATGCGTTCAGCCGAGCTCACGGCGTTTTGGAACTCTGCGATAACAGCCGAAATCTCATTAAACGGCTTTGTGTATTGCGAGCAATAAGCAAGGAATGACGCCAACGCACCGACGGTAATTGCGTGAGTGTCGCCGCATACATAAATTCCGCCGATAACGGCAACCGCAGCATACACAAGCGCATTTACAAATCTTGTAAGCGGATTGGTAAGAGCCGAATAGAAATGTGCGATAACTCCGACCTTTTCCCACTTGTTGTTCATATCTCTGAAAGCCTCTGTCGTGGTCTGCTGCATATTAAATGCCTTTACGACCTGCGCCGAGTCAATCATTTCCGAAGCATAGCCCGTAAGCTTGCCCCTAAGCCTTGCCTGCTCGGTGTATTTTGAGTGTGCTCTCTTTGCGATAAACGAAGCCATAAAGAATGAAACGGGCGTGAGTATCACAACAACAAGCGTTATATACGGGTTTATCATAAACATAAACACAAGAGTTGCGACTATCGTTACAATACCCGAAAGCACCTGCGTAAAGCCCTGCAAAAGTCCCGTCGAAACTATATCGACATCGGTTATTACAGAGTTTATAAGGTCGCCGTGCGGTACGGAGTCAATGTATTTGAGCTCTACCCTGTTGAGCTTTGCGATTGTCTCACGGCGTAAGAGCTTAACGGTTTTGTATGAGAGCTTGTTCGAGTTATAGGTCATTATCCACTGCAAAATTGCCGAGGCGATAACGATTACAAACAGCTCAATGCAAACCCTTGAAAGTGCCGAAAAATCAACGTTATCCTTGCCGATTATACAGTCAATTCCCTTGCCTATCATAATCGGAACAAACAGCGAAAGCAAAATTCCGCCGATCGCGGAGATGACGGCAAAAACGATATTTGCGGTAAAGGGTTTAACGTATTTGAATAGTCTTTTTACCGTTTTCACTGTGCGTTCACCTCTCTTTCCGAAAGCTGAGAAAGACAAATTTCATTATATACCTCGTTCGTCTTGTAAAGCTCCGAGTGCGTTCCGATAGCGGAAATTCCGCCCTCGTTCATCACGATTATTCGGTCGCAGCTCTTGACGGTGTTTACCCTCTGCGAAACTATGATAACCGTCGTGTCCGAAAGCTCGTCGTGAATGGCTTTACGAAGCTTTGAGTCGGTCGCAAAGTCAAGTGCAGATGATGAGTCGTCGAAAATTACGATTTTCGGATTTCCGAGCAACGCCCTTGCAATGCAAAGTCTCTGCCTTTGACCGCCCGAAAGGTTTTTACTGTTTTCGTTTATCTCGGTATCAAGTCCGTTGGGAAGCTTTTTGACAAATTCCTCGGACTGTGAAATTCTAAGTGCTCTCTCAATATCCTCATCGGTTGCGTTTTGGTCGCCGTAAAGCAAATTTTTACGCACCGAGCCTGAAAAGAGCCTGTTTTCCTGCGGAACGATATGTGCAATGCTCCTCAATGCCGAGAATTTATAATCACGTACATCATGACCGAAAACGTCAATTTCGCCGCTATCAACATCATAAAAACGCATAATAAGGCTGACAAGCGTTGTTTTACCGCTTCCCGTGCCGCCGATTATTCCGACGGTTTCGCCCTTGTTTATTGAAAAATCAACGTCTGTAAGCACATTTTCATCAGCTTCGCCGTATGAATAGCAAACGCTTTTGAATTCAACCGCAGGCTTAGTCTCGTCAGCCTCTGTAAAGCGTGCGTTGTCGTCTGACATACTCGGCTCAAAGTCAAGCACCTCTTTAATTCGCTGATAGCTTGCGCCCGCCTTTGTGAAAATTACGATTACATTTGAAAATACGATAATCGAAAGCAAAATCTGCGTCATATAGTTTGTAAAGGCAAGCACCTCGCCCTGTGTGAGCTTGCCCGTGTTTACCTTAATTCCGCCGAAGTAAAGGATTAAAACAATCGCCGTATTCATAACAGCAAAGGTCAACGGATTGAGAAGTGCCGAAAGCCTGCCGACTTTAACGCTTCGCTCGGTCAATTCCTCGTTTGCCTTTTCGAATTTATCCTTTTCATATTCCGTTCTCGAAAACGCACGGATAACACGCACGCCCGAAAGGCTGTCCTTTACGATTGAAGCGGCTCTGTCGAGCTTTCTCTGAATTTGAGAGTACAGCGGCAGCGAACGGCTTAAAATGTAATATAAAATTACGCTTACAAGCAACGCCGACACGAAGAAAATTATTGACATTTTAGCATCAAGTCCGACGGCGGCGATGAGCGAGCCGACAATCAAAAACGGCGAACGGAAAACAAGGCGTATGAGCATTGCAACCGCCGACTGAATTTGAGTAATATCGTTGGTTATCCTCGTTGTGAGCGATGCGCTTGTAAATGTGTCAATATCCTCTCTCGACATAAGGTTTATCTTGTCGAATATATCATTTCTCAAATGCGTTCCGACACCCTGCTGTGCAACCGCCGCCGAATACTGACAGACAATGGCAAACAGAACGCCGAAAAGAGCCAGCAGGAAAAGAACAATTCCCATTTTGAAAATGTACGCCGTGTCCCCTACCGCAATTCCCTTGTCAATCATACTTGCGACGGTAATCGGAACAAAAAGCTCAAGTATAGCCTCCGCAAGTTTGAACGCAGGGCCTAAAATGAACTGCTTTTTATAAAGATTAAAATACTTTTTCATTTCATCTCTCCAACGATTGCTTTTTAACATTATAATTATACTCTTTTTTTGCAATTTTTCAATATTCAGTCTCTACATAGCCCCGATTTTATATAATGTTACAAAAATAGCTTTTTTATTTGCTTTTAGCTTATGCTTAGAGTATAATGGGCTACGGAAAAATAAAGAAAGGATATGTGTTTTATGGAAGCTTATTCGGTATTCAAAAGCTTATGCATAATTATAATCGCCGCAAAGATTTTCGGCATAATCGCACGAAAGCTCAAAGCACCGCAGGTTGTCGGCGAAATTATCGCAGGTCTTATCATAGGCCCGAGCGTTTTGCACCTCGTTGACCAGACGGATTTCATAGCTCAGCTTGCTGAAATCGGCGTTGTGCTTCTTATGTTCTCGGCAGGACTCGGTACTAACCTCAAGGACCTTGCAAGGACAGGCTTCAAGGCATTTTTAATCGCTTGCGCAGGCGTATTCGTTCCCCTTGTCGGCGGTACGCTGCTCTATTTCGCCTTCTACGGTGCTGCGCCGTGGGGCTCTCCCGATTTTTACAAGGCTGTGTTTATCGGTGTAATTTTGACGGCTACCTCCGTCAGCATTACCGTTCAAACGCTCAAAGAGTTGGGCAAGCTCTCGACTGAGGTCGGCACAACAATTATGAGTGCTGCGATTATTGATGATGTTATCGGTATTATCGTGCTCACATTTGTAATCGGTATGAACGGAGGAGAGGCAAAGCCCATTACGGTTATTATTAAGACTGTTTTGTTCTTCCTGTTCGCATTCGTGCTCGGCTATATCATCTACAAGATTTTCAGATTTTCGGACAAGTTGTGGCCTCACACAAGACGTATTCCGATTATGGGACTTGCGCTTTGCTTGGGTATGGCTTATGTTGCGGAAAAATATTTCGGAATTGCCGACATTACAGGCGCATACGTTGCGGGTATTATACTTTGCAGTATTCACGACTCGAACTACATTGCAGAGAAAATGGACATCAGCTCATATATGCTCTTCGGTCCTGTTTTCTTCGCAAGTATCGGTCTTAAAACCTCGATTGACGGCATAACGGGAGAAATGCTGCTGTTTGCGATTTGCTTTGTTATCGTCGGTCTTATCTGCAAGGTTATCGGCTGTTCGCTTATGAGCAAGGCTTGCAAATTCAACTTCGGCGACTCGCTGAAAATCGGCGTCGGTATGATGACAAGAGGCGAGGTTGCGTTGATTGTCGCTCAAAAGGGACTTTCCTGCGGCATAATCTCAAATGAATACTTTACGCCCGTTATCGTACTTATTATGGTATCGTCGATTATAACGCCCATCATCCTCAAGGCACTCTATTCAAAGGATGAAAAGAAAGCTTTGAAGGAAGCGTAAAACAACATAATATGCTTAAATCCCTCTGTAATATTGCAGAGGGATTTTTTATGTTCTGTAAAAGCCTCAAAGCAGCCGCAAAGCCGTCAAACAGGGCTTTCAAGGCGGTCGGCAGGTAAACAACAGCCACAAGCCTTTAAGACGCACAAAAGCTCCCTTACCGTTGCCGATAAGGGAGCTTAAATTAGATGTTATTATTGAATAATCAGATTATTCGTTAATAGCTGTAACAACACCTGAACCTACTGTTCTACCACCCTCACGGATAGCGAAACGAAGGCCTTCCTCGATAGCGATAGGAGTGATGAGCTCAACGTCCATCTCTACGTTGTCGCCGGGCATGCACATTTCTGTACCTGCGGGAAGAGTGATGATACCTGTAACGTCAGTTGTTCTGAAATAGAACTGAGGACGATAGTTGTTGAAGAACGGTGTATGACGGCCGCCCTCGTCCTTATTAAGAACGTAAACCTGTCCCTTGAACTTTGTGTGGGGGTGAATTGTACCGGGCTTAGAAAGAACCTGTCCACGCTCGATACCCTTTCTGTCAACACCACGAAGAAGAGCACCGATGTTGTCGCCTGCCTCAGCGTAATCAAGAGTCTTTCTGAACATCTCGATACCTGTAACAACTGACTTTGTCTTTTCATCCTTAAGACCAACGATTTCAACTTCCTCGCCTGTCTTAAGCTGTCCACGCTCAACTCTACCTGTAGCAACTGTACCACGGCCTGTGATTGTCATAACGTCCTCAACAGGCATAAGGAACGGCTGGTCAGCCTTACGGTCGGGTGTGGGGATGTAGTTATCAACTGCATCCATAAGCTCCCAGATGCACTGAACTTCAGGAGCATCGGGGTCTGTAGCCTCAAGAGCCTTAAGAGCCGAACCCTTGATGATCGGGCAGTTCTCATCGAAATCGTACTCAGCAAGAGTTTCACGGATTTCCATCTCAACAAGCTCAAGAAGCTCGGGATCGTCAACCTGATCGCACTTGTTCATGAATACAACGATTGCCGGAACGCCAACCTGACGAGCAAGAAGAAGGTGCTCTTTTGTCTGAGCCATAGGACCGTCTGTTGCTGCGATAACAAGGATAGCGCCGTCCATCTGAGCTGCACCTGTGATCATGTTCTTGATGTAGTCAGCATGGCCGGGGCAGTCAACGTGAGCATAGTGACGCTTAGCTGTCTCATACTCAACGTGAGCTGTGTTGATTGTGATACCACGCTCTCTCTCTTCGGGAGCCTTATCGATGTTTGCATAATCAACGAAGTCAGCCTGACCCTTAGATGCGAGTGTCTTTGTAATAGCTGCTGTTAATGTTGTCTTACCGTGGTCAACGTGACCGATAGTACCAATATTAACATGGGGTTTAGTTCTTTCGAATTTTGCCTTTGCCATTGGAATTTCCTCCTTTTATTAACGGAAAATATTTTGTATTTGTCTGTGCTTGATATTTTACCAATAATTCGGCAAAATATCAAGCCTTTTTAATGAAATAATCAGTCTTTCTTAGTTCTTTCACTGATAATCTTCTCAGCTACGCTCTTCGGAACCGGCTTATAACCGTCGGGCTCCATAACATACTGTCCACGGCCCTGAGTCTGTGAACGGAGGTCTGTTGCGTAACCGAACATCTCTGCAAGCGGAACTCTTGCAGTGATCTGCTTGAGGCCTGAACGGTCCTCGAAGCCCTGAATTTCACCACGGCGAGCGATAAGGTTGCCCTGTACGGTGCCGAAGTAGTCATCGGGAACGATAACAACAACCTTCATGATGGGCTCAAGAAGAATCGGGTCTGCAAGTCTTGCAGCTTCCTTAAATGCCATTGAACCGGCAATCTTAAACGCCATTTCCGAAGAGTCGACTTCGTGGTAAGAACCGTCGTAAAGAGTAACTTTAACGTCAACAACGGGGTAGTTAGCAAGTACACCTGAGTTCAATGCGCCCTGGATACCCTGATCAACAGGTCCGATAAATTCCTTCGGAATCTTACCGCCGACAACAGCGTTAACGAACTCATAGCCCTTACCGGGTTCGTTGGGCTCAAGGATGATCTTAACATGACCGTACTGACCCGAACCGCCCGACTGGCGCTTGTACTTGGTTTCGTGGTCAACCTTCTTGCGGATGGTTTCCTTGTAAGCAACCTGCGGCTTACCTACGTTAGCCTCAACCTTAAACTCACGAAGAAGTCTGTCAACGATAATTTCAAGGTGAAGCTCGCCCATACCTGCGATAATGGTCTGACCTGTTTCTTCATCTGTATAGCACTTGAAGGTGGGGTCCTCTTCAGCAAGCTTCTGAAGTCCGATACCCATCTTCTCCTGTCCTGCCTTAGTCTTGGGCTCGATAGCTACACGGATAACCGGATCCGGGAAGTCCATTGACTCAAGAACAATCGGGTTCTTCTCGTCGCAGAGTGTGTCACCTGTTGTTGTGTTCTTGAGGCCTACGACAGCGGCAATGTCGCCTGCGTAAACTGTCTCAATGTCCTCTCTGTGGTTAGCGTGCATCTGAAGGATACGACCCATTCTCTCTCTGCAGTTCTTAACAGAGTTGTAAACGGTTGTACCTGCGTTTACAGTACCCGAGTAAACTCTGAAGAAGCAGAGCTTACCAACAAAGGGGTCTGTTGCTATCTTAAATGCAAGAGCTGAAAAAGGCTCTGAATCTGATGAATGTCTCTGCTCCTCTTCATCGGTATCGGGGTTTACGCCCTTGATGGACTCGATGTCTGTGGGAGCCGGCATAAAGTCAACGATAGCGTCGAGGAGAGGCTGAACGCCCTTGTTACGGTAAGCTGTACCGCAGCAAATCGGAACCATCTCGTTGGCAATAGTAGCCTTACGGATAACCTTCTTAATTTCCTCAACTGTCGGCTCAACGCCTTCAAAATACTTCTCCATGAGTTCATCATCCTGCTCAACGACTGACTCGATAAGCTGTGAACGGTACTTAGCAGCAAGCTCCTTCATATCGTCCGGGATTTCCTCACGGCGAATGTCTTTGCCGAGGTCATCATAATAAACCTCAGCGTCGTTATTGATAAGGTCAACAATACCCTTAAAGGTAGCCTCAGCGCCTATCGGGAGCTGAATCGGAACAGCGTTGCAGTTGAAACGCTCCTTAACCATATCAAGAACTCTGTAGAAATCAGCACCCATGATGTCCATCTTATTAACGAAAATCATTCTGGGTACTTTGTATTCGTCAGCCTGACGCCAAACGGTCTCAGACTGAGGCTCAACACCGCCCTTTGCGCACAAAACGGTAACAGAACCGTCAAGTACACGAAGCGAACGCTGAACTTCAACTGTAAAGTCAACGTGGCCGGGAGTGTCGATTATATTGATACGATGATTCTTCCAGAAGCAGGTGGTAGCAGCGGAAGTGATGGTAATACCTCTCTCCTGCTCCTGAGCCATCCAGTCCATGGTAGCGTCGCCGTCGTGTGTCTCACCTAATTTGTGGTTAACACCCGTGTAAAACAAAATTCTTTCTGTTGTAGTTGTTTTACCGGCGTCGATATGAGCCATGATACCAATATTTCTTGTTTTTTCAAGAGATACCTTTCTCGGCATAATATCCTCCATTGCCGAATTACTCGGCGTAAAAATTCTCCGGTAAAATTACCATCTGAAATGTGCAAAAGCTTTGTTAGCTTCAGCCATTCTGTGTGTTTCTTCACGCTTCTTGAATGCTGCGCCGGTCTCATTGACTGCGTCAAGGATCTCGTTAGCAAGTCTTTCCTTCATCGTTCTCTCTGAACGTGAACGTGCATAAAGCGTGATCCAACGGAGTCCCAAAGTCTGTCTTCTCTCGGGACGTACTTCCATCGGAACCTGATAAGTTGCACCGCCTACACGGCGAGCTTTAACTTCGAGAACAGGCATAACATTTTCCATTGCAGCGTCAAAAACCTCCAACGGCTCTTTACCTGTTTTCTCAGCGATAATGTCGAATGCGTCGTAAACGATCTTCTGGGCAACACCCTTCTTACCGTCGAGCATAACGCTGTTGATAAGCCTTGTTACAAGCTTTGAATTGTAAAGCGGATCCGGCAAAACGTCACGTTTTGCAATCTGGCCTCTTCTTGGCACTTCGCTTCCCTCCTTCATAGTAATGATATCATAGGTACTCTGGTGACAAAACCCGTGGTGTCAATGCAAAGAGGCATATAAATATATATATACACCAATTATAGCATTTGACTGAATTGGTAGATTCTGTCTGTTGATAATTTAAGGTCTGACTACCTTATTTTTTTGCGCCCTTGGGTCTCTTTGCGCCGTACTTGGAACGACTCTGCATTCTTCCGTTAACGCCCTGTGTATCGAGTGTACCACGGATAATATGGTAACGAACACCGGGGAGATCCTTAACACGGCCGCCTCTGATAAGAACAACTGAGTGTTCCTGAAGGTTGTGGCCTACGCCCGGGATGTAAGCAGAAACTTCGATTCCGTTAGTGAGACGAACTCTGGCAAGCTTACGAAGAGCTGAGTTAGGCTTTTTAGGTGTATCTGTCTTAACAACAGTACAAACACCTCTCTTCTGAGGAGAAGCATTATCAGTCATAACGTTCTTCTTAGAGTTAAGTCCCTTACCGAGAGCAGGAGCCTTTGACTTCTTCTCGATAGTATCTCTTCCGTTGCGTACAAGCTGGTTAAAGGTTGGCATTTTTTCACCTCCGATAAAAAATTATGACACAATGTGTCAGCAAAACAAACACTATCGATTAAAATAGTGTTTATTTTGCTCACACAACCAAAGATTTTAACATTAAAAACCTTCGGTTGTCAAGCATTATTTAATTTTTAGTCATTTATTTCTTCTTCGGACTCGGTTGAAGCGGTATAAACTCTCTCGTTTTCTACCTCGCTGTAGCAGCGCATACCTGTTCCCGAGGGAAGAAGCTTACCGATGATAACGTTCTCTTTAAGACCCATAAGGTTATCGACCTTACCCTTGATAGCTGCGTCGGTAAGAACTCTTGTCGTCTCCTGGAAGGAAGCTGCCGACATAAAGGAGTTTGTAGCCAACGAAGCCTTTGTGATACCGAGAAGCACGGGCTCGCAAACGGGCTCGATGAACTCTTCGCCCTTTGCCTCACATTCCTGCTTAGCCTTTCTCAACTCGATAGTAAAGTCAACCTTTTCAACCTGCTCGCCGGGGAGGAAGTGGGTTGAGCCGGGCTCTTCTACCTTGAGTTTTCTCATCATCTGACGAACGATTACCTCGATATGCTTATCGTTGATGTCAACACCCTGCATACGGTAAGTTCTCTGAACTTCCTTGATAAGATAATCGTGAACCGCATGGACACCGTTGATAGCAAGTATGTCGTGCGGGTTGGGAGAACCCTCTGTAAGAGCTGTGCCCTTCTTAACGTAAACGGGGTTGCCGTTTTCATCGGTCTCCACATTGAATTTCTTACGGTAGCCGTAAGGAATAAGATATGATTTTTCGTCGCCCGTCTCGTCATTTGTAATAACGATATGCTCATTTCTCTTGATTTCTCTGAACGAAAGACGTCCGTCGATTTCGGAGAGTATAGCAAGCGTCTTGGGCTTTCTTGCCTCGAACAATTCCTCGACACGGGGAAGACCCTGTGTGATATCCTGGCTCGAAGCGACACCGCCGGTGTGGAACGTACGCATTGTAAGCTGTGTACCGGGCTCACCGATTGACTGAGCTGCGATAATACCGACAGCCTCGCCGACTGTAACGGGCTTGCCTGTTGCAAGGTTTGAGCCGTAGCACTTGATACATACGCCGTGTTCGGATTCGCAGGTAAGAAGTGAACGAATCTTAATTTTTCTGTCTGCGGGATTTTCTCTTGCGTTGACAATATCGGCAACGATTTTAGCGTCAGCCTCGGACATCATCTTGTCCTTCGACATAATAACTTCGCCGTTTTCGTCTGTCAAATCCTCAAGCAAGAAACGACCTGTAAGTCTCTCCTGGAGGCTCTCGATAAGCTCCTTGCCCTCCATAATATCGTAAACATCGATACCGTCGTGGCAATGACAATCCTCTTCACGGATGATAACGTCCTGTGAAACGTCAACAAGACGACGGGTAAGGTAACCCGAGTCAGCTGTACGAAGAGCTGTATCGGCAAGACCTTTACGGGCACCACGGGATGAAATGAAGTATTCAAGTACGTTAAGTCCCTCACGGTAGTTAGCACGAATCGGAACCTCGATGACCTTACCTGATGTGTTGGCGATAAGACCACGCATACCTGCCAACTGACGAAGCTGTGAGTCAGAACCACGGGCACCCGAGTCAACCATCATATAAATCGGATTGTACTTACCGAGGTTATCTTTAAGACCGGAAGCAACGTCGTTTGTGCATTTCTCCCAAACCTTAATAACTTTCTGACTTCTCTCGCTGTTGCTGATAAGACCGAGATTGTAGTTAGCCGAAATCTTATCAATCTTTGCATCAGCCTCTTTAAGAAGCTCTGCCTTATAAGGAGGAATTACTGCGTCGCAAACAGCAACGGTAATACCTGATTTTGTCGAATATTTGTAACCCTGTGCCTTGATAGCGTCAAGCACCTGAGAAGAAACGTTTACGCCGTGAACCTTGATACATTTATCAATGATTTTACCGAGCGTTTTCTTGTTGACAAGGAAGTCAACCTCAAGCTTGAACGCATTTGCGGGATCGCTTCTGTCAACGAAGCCGAGGTCCTGCGGAATGGGTGTATTGAAGATTATCTTACCGAGAGTTGTCTCAACAAGCTGTGAAACCGTCTCGCCGTTAATCTCCTTAGTCATTCTGACCTTTATCTTTGAGTGAAGACCGATATAGCCCTCATCATAAGCCATTGTAGCCTCATCAACGGTTGAGAACACCTTACCCTCGCCGGGCTCGCCGTCCTTATCCATTGTAAGATAGTACGAACCGAGGATCATATCCTGCGTGGGAACTGTTACGGGCTTACCGTCTGACGGTTTAAGGAGGTTGTTGGCAGCAAGCATAAGAAGTCTTGCCTCAGCCTGAGCCTCAGCCGAAAGCGGAACGTGAACAGCCATCTGGTCGCCGTCGAAGTCGGCGTTGAACGCTGTACAAGCAAGGGGATGAAGCTTAATTGCTCTACCCTCAACAAGAACGGGCTCAAATGCCTGAATACCGAGTCTGTGAAGTGTGGGAGCACGGTTAAGCATTACGGGGTGTCCCTTGATAACAACCTCAAGAGCGTCCCAAACCTCGGGATTAGCACGTTCAACCATCTTTCTTGCAGACTTTATGTTGCCTGTAACGCCTGTCTCAACAAGACGCTTCATAACGAAGGGCTTGAACAATTCAAGAGCCATTTCCTTGGGAAGACCGCACTGATACATCTTGAGCTCGGGTCCTACGACGATAACCGAACGTCCCGAATAGTCAACACGCTTACCGAGAAGGTTCTGACGGAAACGTCCCTGCTTACCCTTAAGCATATCGGAAAGAGATTTCAACGCTCTGTTGTTCGGACCTGTAACGGGTCTGCCTCTTCTGCCGTTGTCGATAAGTGCGTCAACAGCCTCCTGAAGCATTCTCTTTTCATTTCTGATGATAATGTCGGGAGCACTAAGCTCAAGGAGCTTTTTAAGACGGTTGTTTCTGTTGATAACTCGTCTGTAAAGGTCGTTGAGGTCGGAGGTAGCAAATCTGCCGCCGTCAAGCTGAACCATAGGACGAATATCAGGGGGAATTACCGGAATGACGTCCAAAATCATCCACTCGGGACGGTTGCCCGACTGTCTGAATGCCTCTGCAACCTCAAGGCGCTTGAGAATTCTTGTCTTTTTCTGACCGCTTGCATCCTCAAGCTCTGCACGAAGGTCGTTTGCGAGCTTTTCAACGTCAATACCCGCAAGAAGCTCTTTGATAGCCTCTGCGCCCATACCTGCCTTGAAATCGTCCTCATACTTCTCTCTCATATCGAGATATTCCTTCTCGGAGAGAATCTGATTCTTTTCAAGCTCGGTATCGCCGGGATCGGTAACTATATATCTTGAGAAATAGAGAACCTTTTCAAGGTCTCTGGGAGATATGTCAAGGATAAGTCCCATTCTTGAGGGAATACCCTTGAAATACCAAATGTGAGATACGGGAGCAACAAGCTCAATGTGTCCCATTCTCTCTCTTCTGACTTTAGCCTTTGTTATTTCAACGCCGCAGCGTTCGCATATTTTGCCTTTATAACGAACTCTTTTATACTTTCCGCAGTAACATTCCCAGTCCTTTGTGGGTCCGAAAATCTTTTCGCAGAAAAGTCCTTCTTTTTCGGGCTTTAACGTGCGGTAGTTAATTGTTTCGGGCTTCTTGACCTCTCCGTAAGACCACTCTCTGATCTGCTCGGGTGAGGCAAGGCCGATTTTAATTGACTCAAAGGTTATATTTTCCATTAAATTTTTACCTTCTTCCTTAAAATCTGAACTGTGAGTTTACTCGGTTAAAATTCGTCGTCGTTGAATTCGTCGTCGTCAAACGAATCATCGCCTGTGATATATTCGTTGAAGGCGTCCTCTCCGAGTTCTTTTTCTGCATCCTCATCCGTAACGTAGCCGTCATCGAGTGAAGCGTCGTTTACGTAGGACATATCCTCATTAGCAACAACAGGAGTATCCATCTCATCATCAAAGTTTTGTTTAAGGTCAATTTCGTTGTTGTCCTTATCGAGAACTCTGATGTCAAGAGCGAGAGCCTGAAGCTCTTTAACAAGAACCTTGAACGATTCGGGAACACCGGGCTTAGGAATGTTCTGTCCCTTAACGATGGACTCATAGGTCTTAACTCTTCCGACAAGGTCGTCCGACTTAACAGTAAGGATTTCCTGAAGAGTATAAGCAGCACCGTAAGCCTCAAGTGCCCAAACTTCCATCTCACCGAAACGCTGACCGCCGAACTGAGCTTTACCGCCCAAGGGCTGCTGAGTAACAAGTGAGTAAGGACCTGTGGAACGTGCGTGGATTTTATCGTCTACAAGGTGGTGAAGCTTCAAGTAGTACATAATGCCGACAGTAACGGGGTTATCGAATTTAAGACCTGTTCTGCCGTCTGTAAGGATTGACTTACCGTCCTCACGGTAGCCTGCCTCACGAAGTGCATCTCTGATGTCGGACTCGTGCGCACCGTCGAATACCGGAGTGGCAATCTTCTGTCCGAGCTTTCTGAATGCGAAGCCGAGGTGTACCTCAAGAACCTGTCCGATGTTCATTCGGGAAGGAACGCCCAACGGGTTAAGAACTATGTCAAGCGGAGTACCGTCATCAAGGAACGGCATATCCTCCTGCGGAAGTATTCTCGAAACAACGCCCTTGTTACCGTGACGGCCTGCCATTTTATCGCCGACGGAGAGCTTTCTCTTCTGTGCGATATAGCAGCGTACAACCTTATTTACGCCGGGGCTTAATTCGTCCGAATTTTCTCTTGTGAAAACTTCAACGTCAACAACGATACCGTATTCGCCGTGAGGTACTTTAAGAGAAGTATCACGAACCTCTCTTGCCTTCTCGCCGAATATCGCTCTGAGAAGTCTCTCCTCGGCGGTAAGCTCTGTTTCGCCCTTAGGTGTAACCTTACCGACAAGAATGTCGCCCGAGTGAACCTCTGCACCGACACGGATAATACCGTTTTCGTCAAGGTTTGCCAAAGCGTCCTCGCCGACGTTCGGAATATCTCTTGTGATTTCCTCTGCGCCGAGCTTGGTATCTCTTGCTTCGATTTCAAATTCTTCTATGTGAACAGATGTATAAACATCATCACGAACAAGCTTTTCGTTGATAAGAACAGCATCCTCGTAGTTATAGCCTTCCCAGGTCATAAATCCGATAAGAGCGTTCTTACCGAGTGAGATTTCGCCGTTTGCGGTTGCGGGACCGTCTGCGATAACCTGTCCTTCAGTAACCTCTTCGCCCTCGGAAACTATCGGGCGCTGGTTGATACATGTATCCTGGTTGGAGCGCATAAACTTAATAAGCTCATAGGTGTCAACGTCTCCGCCCTTGACTGCAATTTCAATCTTCTGAGCGTCAACCTTAACAACCGTACCTGCACGCTTTGCAAGAATAACCGTACCCGAGTCAACGGCAGCCTTATACTCCATACCCGTTCCGACAATCGGGGAATCGGTTTTAAGAAGCGGAACAGCCTGCTTCTGCATGTTAGAGCCCATCAACGCACGGTTTGCGTCGTCGTTTTCAAGGAACGGAATCATTGCGGTAGCAACGGAAACAAGCATCTTGGGCGATACGTCCATATAGTCTGCGTCCGAAGCGTTGACCTCAAGGAATTCGTCTCTGTGTCTTGCGGTAACCTTTGAATTTACAAATCTGCCGTTCTCGTCAAGGGGCTCGTTTGCCTGAGCAACCGTGTAGTTATCCTCGACGTCGGCGGTCATATATTCAACCTCGTTAAGTACAACGCCCGTCTCCTTATCAATCTTTCTGAAAGGAGCTTCGATAAAGCCGTACTTATTTATTTTTGCGAATGTAGCAAGGTAAGAGATAAGACCGATGTTCGGACCTTCGGGAGTCTCAATCGGGCACATACGTCCGTAGTGAGAGTAGTGAACGTCTCGAACTTCAAATCCTGCACGGTCTCTCGAAAGACCGCCGGGGCCCAATGCGGAAAGTCTTCTCTTATGAGTAAGCTCCGACAAGGGGTTTGTCTGATCCATGAACTGTGAAAGCGGAGAAGAGCCGAAGAACTCCTTGATAGCCGCCATAACAGGTCTGATATTTATAAGAGCCGAGGGAGTAACCTTATCGGGCTCCTGTGCCTGAAGAGTCATTCTCTCCTTGACAACTCTTTCCATTCTTGAGAAGCCGATTCTGAACTGGTTCTGAAGAAGCTCGCCGACAGAACGGATACGTCTGTTGCCGAGGTGGTCGATGTCGTCGGTAACGCCTACGCCGCAAGCAATGCAGTTAAGGTAGTTGATGGAAGCCATAATATCGTCAATGATAATATGCTTCGGAATAAGGTCGTCGGCACGGTTAGCCATTTCCTCACGAAGTGCGTCCTTATCGTCGCCGCACTTATTAAGGATTTCCTGAAGAACGGTAAAGCGAACTTTCTCGTTGATGCCGATTTCCTCAAGCTCGTCCTCGGTGAACATCGGAACATACTCGCCGATGTCAACCATACCGTTTGAGAATACCTTTACTTCCTCGCCCTCGGAATCAACATAAGCGACGGTAACGCCCTCCTGCTCGATTCTGTATGCAAGCTCGGGAGTAATCATCTCGCCTGCGTCTGCAAGGATTTCGCCTGTAAGCTCGCTGATAACGGGCTGTGTAACCTTAAAGCCCTCAAGTCTTGAAGAAATGCCGAGCTTTTTATTGTATTTATATCTGCCGACTCTTGAAAGGTCATAACGTCTCGGGTCGAAGAACAAGCCGTCAAGATGAGCCTGTGCCGTCTCAAGTGTGGGCGGCTCGCCGGGACGAAGTCTCTTATAAACCTCGATAAGAGCCTGCTCTGTATTGATAGTGGTATCCTTTTCAAGCGTAGCCTTAATTCTCTCGTCATAGCCGAAGAATTCAAGGATGTCGGTGTTTGAGCTGAGTCCCAACGCTCTGATAAAGGTTGTGATGTAAATCTTTCTGTTCTTGTCTATACGAACATAGAAAAGGTCGTTCTGATCTGTCTCATATTCAAGCCAAGCACCCCTGTTCGGGATAACGGTTGCGGAATAAAGCTCCTTACCGGTCTTGTCGTGAGTCATATCAAAATATACGCTGGGAGAACGAACGAGCTGTGAAATGATAACACGCTCAGCACCGTTGATAACGAAAGTTCCCGACTCGGTCATAAGCGGGAAATCGCCCATATAAACCTCGTTCTCTTTGATTTCGCCCGTTTCCTTGTTAAGAAGTCTTGCGGTTACTCTCAAGGGAGCTGCGTAAGTAGTATCTCTCTCCTTACATTCCTTTACAGTATATTTCGGGGTGTCATCCATTCTGTAATCTACGAAACTCAGCGCAAGATTGCCGGAAAAGTCTGTAATGTCTGCAACATCACGGAATACTTCCTTCAATCCTTTGTCAAGAAACCACTTGTACGAATCCTTCTGAACCTCGATAAGGTTGGGTATCTGCATAACCTCATTGATTTTCGAGAAAGTCATACGGGTTGTTTTTCCGAATTTTTCAGGTTTGACATTCACCATAGGGCTTATCACTCTCCATCATTATTTTTATCTTAAAGGCTTTTTCACAAGCCCGGAGATTACTCTCAAAACGGTTAAATATGCTCTTGATTTTCAACACATATTATGGTAAAATACCGTTACGTTGATAAATGAAAAGGCATATATTTCCATTCTAATAGCAGTTAATTATAAACCATTCGTTCAACAATGTCAATAGATATTGTTGAAATATTTTTATTTATAATGTATTTGACTTATTTATTATGTAAACAAAGAAAAAGGGAGTTATAAAATGGCAAAAAACAAGTATGATTGGGAAAATCCCGCCGTCATCAAAAGGAATAAAGAGGACGGTCATGTTATAGCGTTCTGCTATGACGACGAAAAATCTGCGCTTGAAAGAAAGCCTTCGGATTACAAGGCTACTCTTGACGGCAAATGGAAATTCTATTGGCAGATGGGCATTGAGGGCTGCCCCGAGAGCTTCTATAAGCCCGATTTTGACGACAGCGATTGGAAGTACATAACAGTTCCGTCTGTTTGGCAGACCGAAAAGACAGGCAGCTTCCCCTACTATTACGCAAGCACCTTCCCCCGTGCTATCAGCCGTAAAAAGTCTAAAATTCCGTCAATCGACCACGATATGCAGGAAATCGGAATTTACAGGAGAGAGTTTGACCTGCCCGAGAATTTCTCGGACAAGGAGGTTTTCCTCCATTTCGGCGCTGTTAAATCTGCAATCGAGGTCTATGTAAACGGCAGCTTTGTAGGCTATTCGCAGGGTGCTATGACCCCTCACGAATTTGACATTACAAAGTATCTTGTCCCCGGCAAGAACTCTGTTGCGGCAAAGGTTTACCGTTACAGCGACGCTCAGTACATTGAGGATCAGGATATGTGGCTGCTCTGCGGTATTTACAGAGAGGTTTACATCTTCGCAGAGCCTAAGGTTTGCCTGCGTGACTTCTTTATCACAACAGACCTTGACAAGGACTACAATAACTCGGACGTTGAACTTGAAGTTCAGGTCAACAACTATCATTCAAAGGATAAAAAAGCAAAGGTTACAGCTTATATCGAAAGAAACGGCAAGAAAACTCCTATCGGAGAGGCAGAGCTTGTTGCCAAAAACGGCGTAAACAAGGTGCATTTGAAAACAACGGTTGAGTCGCCCGAAAAGTGGTCGGCTGAAGTTCCGAATCTCTACAACCTTGTTATCGAGCTTGATGCCGAGAAACATTCAAAGGTTTACAAGTCAATCCGCTTCGGCTTTAAGAAAGTTGAAATCGTAGGCGAGAAAATCCTTTTCAACGGTCAGCCGATGATGCTTCGTGGCACAAACCGCCACGACTTCGACCCCGATCACGGTTGGGCAGTTCCTAAGGAGAGATTTTTGCAGGATATGAGCCTTATGAAAAAGGCAAATATCAACGCAATCCGTACCTCTCACTATCCCGACGACCCGTATTTCTATGAATTGGCAGACGAATACGGCTTCTATGTTATGGACGAGTGCGATATGGAGAGCCACGGCGTTAGACGTAAGGGTGTACCGGGCAGCAATCCCGTTTGGACTCCTGCGGTTGTCGATAAGATGGAGAGAATGGTGCTTCGTGACAGAAACCATGCTTGCGTATTTATGTGGTCGCTCGGTAACGAGGCAGGCGACGGCGAAAACTTCGTTAAGATGAAAGAAGCTGCGTTGAAGCTTGACACCACACGTCAGTTCCACTATGAGGGCGACTTTGACTTTACAAAGAGCGACGTTATTTCGAGAATGTATCCGCTTGAGGACACAATGAAGAAGCTCGGTAACCGTGAGCCTATCACAATCACTCTTTACGACAACATTGCAAATCAGCTTGCAGCCGATTCAAAGCCAATTCCGAAAGAGGCTTATACCCGCCCCGTAATTCTCTGCGAATATGCTCACGCTATGGAAAACAGCTTGGGTAACTTCCAGGAATATATGGACGATTTTGAAAAGTATGATAATATGTGCGGCGGCTTTATCTGGGACTTCGTTGACCAGTCCATTCGCTACAAGGCAGAGGACGGCGACCATTGGCTTTACGGTACAGACTTTGAGAAAAAAGAGCCGAGAAAGCCCTTGCAGCTTCCGAACACAACCGCAATGACAGGCTCAAACACATATTTCTGCGCTAACGGTATCGTTGCTGCCGACAGAAAGCCCCACCCCTCATACTACGAGGTTAAAAAGGTTTATGCCGAGATGAAAATCAAGGAAAAAGACCTTGAAAATAAGAAATTCACTCTTATCAACAAGCATCTTTTCACAGACCTTTCAGAGTTTGAAATCAAGTGGGTTGTCAATGCAGACGGCGTTGAGGTTCAGTCGGGCTCACTCGGTACTGTTAAGGTTGCACCGCTTAGCGAAACCGAAATCACAGTTCCGTATGACATAAAGGAATATGAAAACAAGGAATATGTGCTTATTCTTTCGTTCATCACAAAAGAGAATAAGCCTTATTGCGAAAAGGGCTACGAGCAGGCGTTCGATCAGTTCATTATAAAGGAAAAGACAGACGTCGAAGAAAGCTATGAGCCGAAAGAGGTTTCGTTCTCAAAGCATGAGGGCAAAATCGTTGTAAACGGCGACGGCTTCTCGCTTGTTATCAAGCACGGCAAAATCGTTTCTCTCAAATATAATGAAAAAGAATATGTCAAGACGGAAATCAAGCCCAACTTCTTCCGTCCGATTACCGACAACGACCTTTCAAACACAAACTTCGTTCCGTTCCTTATTCCGCTTCATCCCTATTACAGATGGCAGAAGGCTACTGACAAATTAAGCGGTATCCTTTCGGGCGTTGACAAAAATGCCGACGGCACACTTGAATTGAACTTCGAGTGGGATGTTCTTTCAATGTCGGGCGTTCGTTCAAGGCTCACTATCTATCCGAACGGCAAAATCAAGTTCTACTTAAAGGGTACACCGAAGGGCGGCGCACTTCTTCGCTTCGGTACTCAGTTCGGACTTGTTGAGGAATTGGACAACGTTAAATGGTACGGCAGAGGTCCGCAGGAGACTTATCCCGACAGAAAGACCGGCGGTAAAATCGGCATTTGGGAAAAGACCGTCAATGACCTTGAGCACCACTATATGCGTCCGCAGGAGAACGGCAACAGAGTTGACGTAAGATATGTTGAGCTTACCTCTCACGATGGAGAAAAGGGACTCAAATTCACCTCTCCCTGTGCTACTCCCCTTGCATTCAGCGCTTGGCACTACACACAGAATGCGCTTGAAAAGGCAACGCATATCCACAACCTCAAGCACACCGACATTACAACCTTTAACTATGACCTCGCTCAAATGGGCGTAGGCGGCGATATGCCGGGCGACGCACACGTTCGTGAGCCGTACATTCTTCATTCCAATAAAGAGTACGAATACAGCTTCACAGTTGAACCGTTGGAATAATAAATCTATAAACTAAACAAAGCAGGAATGAATTGTTAATTTATTCCTGCTTTTTTATTGACATTTAAGCGACTTTTTTGTAAAATTATACGGCATTATTCAAAGAAAGGTTTTAGAAAATTATGTGGTTTTGGTTTTCATTGATTGCATTGTTCTGCTGGAGTGGCTCGGACTTGTTTTCAAAGCTCGGTTGCGCCGATAAGTCAGACAAATACAGTCATTACAAAATGGTTACTGCCGTTGGCGTTGTTATGGGCTTGCACGCTCTGTACTCAATTTTCGTCGGCGGTGTTGAGGTTACGGGAAGCGCAATTCTTCGCTATCTCCCCGTTTCCGCTTTGTATATCGTTTCAATGGCGATCGGATATATCGGTTTGCGCTATATTGAGCTTTCGATTTCCTCGCCTATATGCAATTCCTCCGGTGCGCTTGTTGCGGTTATCTGCCTTATCACAGGTCAGACGCTCGCAGTTCCGCAGTACATTGCGGTTGCACTTGTTTGTATCGCCGTTATCGCACTCGGCTTTGTCGAGGCTAACGAGGACGACGAATTGAGAGCACTCAGACAAGAAAAGTCGAATTACAAGTATTCAAAATCGGCTCTTGCCATCGTTCTTCCGCTTATCTACTGCCTGCTTGACGCACTCGGAACCTTTGCGGACAGCATTGTGCTTGAAACTCTTGACGAGGATGTTGCAAACACCGCTTATGAGCTTACATTCCTTATCTGCGGTATCGTAGCGTTCATCTATGTTAAGCTTATCAAAAAGCAGAAGTATTTCCCGAAAAAGGAAGCTCCGAAGTATGCAGGTGCGATTTTCGAGACAGCAGGTCAGTTCGCATATATCTATGCTCTCGCCGACTCCGAGCACGTTGCAATGGCTGCGCCGATTATCTCGGCTTACTGCCTGCTTTCGGTTGTATGGGGCAGAATTTTCATTAAGGAAAAGCTTTCGTGGAAGCATTATCTTACAATCGCAATCGCAATAGTGGGTATTGTTATCCTCGGCCTTTATGATGCATAAAAGCAAATTCAATTAAAATCATATTTCAGATTTTGGGGGGCGAACACAGTTCGCCTCATTTTTATTTGCTATGAATTGACGGGCGACTGCATATTCAGCCTCCCTTGTGTAAAGGGTGCGGGTCTCCTGTGGAGACCTCTGCATTTAATGCAGAAGCACCGACCGAACCGGCAGGTGAGACGGTGGGTTGCCGTAGGCAACTCGGAGGGATTGTAAGGTTGATTTTATATGATTTTATAAAAATCCCACATACCGTAGGGACAGGGCTTGCCCCTGTCCGCAGCAAATTTGATATATAATTACATTTACGGGCAGCCGCATTTTGTGGCTCCCTCTGACGAGGGAGCTGTTGAGCGTAGCGAAACTGAGGGAGAGAAAGCAATAAATATCAAACTTTCGTTATCTCTCCCTCAGTCATTTTTCTTCGAAAAACGACAGCTCCATTTTCAAGGGAGCCTGTGTCGGACAGCCGCAAGGGCTGTCCCTACGGACGCATAAATCATAAAATTTGCTAACAGCCGTATAACAACCCCCATAATGAAAACAGGCGCACGGAAAATGAATAAACCGTACACCTGTTTTCGTTATATGAAGTGTGTTTGAGGGGGTCTTGTTAATCCTTGAAAAGGTCGGTTGACAAGTATCTCTCGCCTGTATCGGGGAGAAGCGCAACTATCGTCTTGCCCTTGTTTTCGGGGCGTTTTGCAAGCTCTGTTGCCGCATAAATCGCAGCACCCGAGGAAATACCTACCAAAAGTCCGTCGGATTTTGTTACGGCTCTGCTCGAAGCGAATGCCGCCTCGTTCGGAACGTCGATTATCTCGTCATAAATGCTTGTATCAAGGGTTTTCGGAACAAAGCCTGCGCCGATGCCCTGAATTTTATGAGCACCGCCGTGACCCTGTGAAAGCACGGGAGAGGTTTCAGGCTCAACCGCAACGATTTTCACGTTCGGATTTTTCTCTTTAAGATATTTGCCGACACCCGAAAGCGTACCGCCTGTGCCTACGCCTGCGACGAAAATATCAACCTTGCCGTCGGTATCCTCGTAAATTTCGGGACCTGTCGTGTTGTAATGCGTTCTCGGATTAGCTTCGTTGACGAACTGTCCTGCAATTATACTGCCGGGGATTTCCTTTTGAAGCTCCTCCGCCTTTTGAATAGCGCCTGTCATACCCTTTGAGCCGTCTGTCAGGACAAGCTCTGCGCCGTACGCCTTCATAAGCAAACGTCTTTCAACCGACATCGTTTCGGGCATTGTGATTATAACCTTATAGCCTCTTGCCGCAGCAACCGAGGAAATTCCGATACCCGTATTTCCGCTTGTGGGCTCGATTATCGTGCCGCCCTTTTTGAGAACGCCCTTTTTCTCGGCGTCCTCGATAATTCCTTTGGCAATTCTGTCCTTTACGCTTCCCGCAGGATTGAAATATTCAAGCTTTGCGAGAATTGTCGCCGAAAGCTCGTTCTCCTTTTCGTAGTTTGTAAGTTCAAGAAGCGGTGTTTTGCCGATAAGCTCGGATAAGCTCTTATAAATTTTTGACATAGTGTTCTCCTCTTATTCTTCAATTGCTTTGAAGGCATTTTCAAGGTCGGCGATAATATCGTCGATATGCTCCGTGCCTACCGAAAGTCTGATTGTATTCTGCTTAATTCCCTGATCCTCAAGCTCCTGCTCGGTAAGCTGTGAATGTGTCGTGGTCGCAGGGTGAATTACAAGCGATTTCACATCCGCAACATTTGCAAGAAGCGAGAAAATTTCAAGGTTATCAATGAATTTGTGAGCTTCCTTCTGTCCGCCCTTTATTTCAAATGTGAAAATGCTTGCGCCGCCGTTCGGGAAGTATTTTTCATAAAGTGCGTGGTCGGGATGGTCGGGCAAGGACGGATGATTTACCTTTTCGACAAGCGGATGCTTTGAAAGGTATTCAACAACCTTTTTCGTGTTCTCTGCGTGGCGTTCAAGCCTCAAAGAGAGGGTTTCGGTGCCCTGCAAGAGCAGGAATGCCGCAAACGGCGAGATTGTTGCTCCCTCATCTCGAAGAAGTATTGCCCTGATATATGTTACAAACGCAGCAGGACCTACCGCATCGGCAAAGGAAATTCCGTGATAGCTCGGATTCGGCTCTGCAATGGGAGCATATTTTCCGCTTTTTTTCCAATCGAACTTGCCCGAGTCAACGATTACGCCGCCGAGCGTAGTGCCGTGTCCGCCGATAAACTTTGTAGCCGAATGAACGACAATATCCGCACCGTGCTCAATGGGTCTTATGAAATACGGAGTGCCGAAGGTGTTGTCAACGACAAGCGGAAGTCCGTGCTTGTGTGCGATTTCGGCGATTTTGTCAATGTCGGGAATATCGCTGTTCGGATTGCCTAAAGTTTCGATATAAACCGCCTTAGTTTCGGGCTTTATGGCACTTTCGAGCTCGTCAAGGTTGTGTGCGTTGACAAAGCTTGTGCTGACGCCGAACTGGCTCAAGGTGTGGGCGAGAAGATTGTACGTTCCGCCGTAAATTGTTTTCTGTGCGACAATGTGGTCGCCTGCCTGTGCAAGTGCCTGAAGCGTATAAGTGATAGCCGCCGCACCCGAAGCTACCGCAAGTGCCGCAACTCCGCCCTCAAGAGCAGCTATTCTCTTTTCGAAAACGTCCTGCGTTGAGTTTGTGAGTCTGCCGTAAATGTTGCCTGCGTCCGCAAGTCCGAAGCGTGCCGCTGCGTGTGCCGAATCGTGAAAAACATAAGATGTTGTGGCATATATCGGAACGGCTCTTGAATCGGTTGCCGGATCGGGCTGTTCCTGACCTACGTGAAGCTGTAATGTTTCAAATTTATAGTTTTTGCTCATTGTAATTACCTCTTTATAAATAAAATTTTTGGATTGTTTTCATTATAAAGAGCAACACATTCGGCTGTTACGCCAGTTACATTGTTGAGCTTTTATTCTTTTAAGTTTGTTCATTTCCATACCTCCGAAGCGTTTTTATATATTTCCTATCGGTTAAGTATGGAATTACTATATCACGTTTTATTTTATATGTCAACACTTTTTTATAATTTTTTTTCGGATTGTTTTTTGGTTGCCCGTGCGGCTGTGCGACAAAGGCTCCCTTGTAAAGGGAGCTGTCGTTTTTTTGGAAACAAAAAAATGACTGAGGGATTTTTATAAATTCATATAAAATCAACCTTACAATCCCTCCGCCTCACGTTCGTTCGGCACCTCCCTTTACACAAGGGAGGCTGAAATTCAACAATTTTTTCAAATTAGATTAAACATTCCGCTCCCTCGGGGAGGGAGCTGTTGAGCGTAGCGAAACTGAGGGAGTTAAAAAGGTTATTTCAAATTATTAAAACTCCCCCAGTCATTTTTTCTGCGAAAAAACGACAGCCCCCTCAAAGATGGGGCGGAAGTACAAATTGAATTTGATATAAATTGCGGACAGGGGCGAGCCCTGTCCCTACGGATTGTAGGTATATTTCACTCCGTGCGAAGCACCCACTTCTTTTCACTCTTCACTCTTCACTTTTCACTCAACAAAAAAGCACCCTAAAAGAGTGCTTTTCGTTACTTATTTGATAACTTTTCAATTACCTTTTCATAGTTTTCCGCCTTATGAGGAAAGAGGCAGTTTGAGCAATCCTTTACTCCGTTTTCGAGGATTTTGAAATTGCCGCCGCAGTCCTCTTTTAAGTAAAGCGGACAATAGCAGAAAAGGCAGTTGAGCTTTTCAAGTCCTTTATGGCAGGGATAAAACTCGCACTCCCTGTTTTCAAAAAATTTGTAGCTCATATCAGTCTGCCGTATAATTTCTGACTCTTAACGGAATACCCATTTTATCCGCAAGCGCCTGACAAGCGTCTATATCTTCCTTTGAAATAACGTCAACAACAGAGAATTTGAGGTTTACTCCGCAAGCCTTACAGTCCTCGGCAAATTTGAGGATTGCAGGGAAAGCCTTTTCCTTAAAAGTCGGATGGCAAAGTGCCTCGTACTTTTCGGAATTACACTCATTAAGAGAAATTGAAACCGTGTCCATAAGCTCGCAGATTTCCTTTGCCGTCGGACGCTTGTTGAGAAGGTCGGAAAGTCCGTTCGTGTTAATTCTCAGCTTACATTCGGGCAGCTTTTCCCTTAAATATTTTGCGGTTTTAACCAATACATCGTAAGCGCAGGTTGGCTCGCCGTAGCCGCAGAAGATAATCTCCCCCGTGTAGCCCGAGAAATCGAACTCGTCAATTTCCTTTTTGACCTGCTCAAACGACGGACTGTGCCCCGAAAACCAAAGCGTATCGGCATCTCCGACACTGTCGCCGTTATTTCTTATGCAAAATTCGCATTTGCACGGGCACGCATTTGTAATGTTCAAATAAACGTGTCCCTCAAAGGTATAGACAATATTTGCCATATTTATCGCTCCTATTATTTGATAACTTTAGATTTGAAATTCATCTTATCAAGAGCAGCGGCAACAATATAATAGATAATTGCGCTTCCGACAGCCTGAATAATGCTGAACGGAACGGAAGTCCATGCTGACGGGAAGGAATAGAGTATTCCCTCGGCAAGAAGATAGCCGAAAACGGTTATAAGTCCCGAAAGCACGGGCATACCTGCGGTTGCCTTGTTAAGTATCCTGTTCGGCTGCTTTGTAACTTTAAGAGTGTACATAAGAGCGAACGGAACAGTGTTCAATGCCTTGATTACCGCCGTGAACGGTGCCCAAACAGCCGCACCTGCGAGAATATCCGCAAGAGCGCCGCCGATTGCAGCCGCTACCATTGCATAGGGAAGCGGAAGTATGCACGCCGTAAGGTATACCATACTGTCGCCGAAATGCAAATAGCCGTCGTTGATACCGGTATTGAACTTGACAAAAGCCGTCATAACCGCAATAAGTGCCGCACAAAGCGCCGCCGTTACTATAAGATAAAGATGTTTCGTTTGAACCTTTTTAGTTGTTTTTTTTGCTTCATTACTCATTTGTAAGCATCTCCAAATATTTTTGAAAATTAACTCCGTCGTTTCGGTCAGTCCCCTCACGGTAGGAGTCTTTTATGGATTTTTCTAAAAATCTTGTTGCGGACTCAACCGCATAGACCATACTCGTACCCTTTACGGCATGAGCGCAGACGATACTTGAAAAAATATCCCCTGTTCCGGAATAACTTCCGCCGAAAATCTCCGACTTTGAAACAGAAACCTTGTCCTTTTCGACAAGAATATTGCAAATACAGCTCGAGCTGCGCACACCCGTAACTATAACACACTTGACGTTTCCGACAAGCAACGTTCTTGCAATTTTTTCAACAGTTTCAAGGTAATCCGAACGAGAGCTTTGCATAATAAGGTCTTTGTAGCTGTGCCTTGCCAATATACATAGCTCCGTAAGATTAGGCGTGATTATATCCGCTTTTTTCGCAAGCTGTGCAACCTTTGCACAAAGGGACCTTGAATAAGTGCCGTAAACCTGACCGTCGTCAGCCATAACAGGATCGACAACAACAACCGTGTCCTCGGTCGCAAATTCGTCGATGAATGTCGAGATAAGCTCCGCCTGCGTAGCAGAGGCAATGTAGCCTGTAAGTATGCCGTCAAATTTCGTGCCGAGCTTCTTCCACTCGCCGAGAAATTTTGAAAGCTCCGCAGTCAAATCGATGCAATGAAACGAGTCATAGCCTGTCTGATTTGACAAAACGGCAGTCGGCAACGGACAACATTCAATTCCGAGGGCAGATATGACGGGCAACGCCGCCGTAAGAGAACATCTGCCAAAGCCCGATATATCGTTTACAGCCGCAATTCTCTTCAAATAATCACCTACTTGCATTTTTCTCTTATAGCATATATAATATAACTGATTTGTCATTATTAAAATAGCCAAAAATTAAAAAAGTTAAGGGGTCAGTTATGGAGCTTTCAGGCAGAGAACACACATTATATATGGAGGTTTACGATTATTATAAATCGCTTATCCTGACGGGAAAATTACCGAAGATGTCAAGGCTTCCGTCCATTCGCCGCTGCTCTGCGGAGCTCGGAGTCAGCCGCACAACCGTTGAGAACGCATATTTACAGCTTGCCGCCGACGGTTATATCCTCTCGAAGCCCCAAAGCGGATACTATGTTACCGATATAGCCTCGCACTCTCAAAAAAAGAGCGAAAATGTTAAAAAGAGCGACACTAAAAAGAAAGAGATTATATATGATTTTGCCTCGCTTAAAGCCGACAGGGAAAGCTTTGACTTCGATTTGTGGCGAAGATACTTAAAAAGTGCGTTAAGGCAGGACGACAGGCTTCTCTCCTACGGCGAAGTGCAGGGCGAAGCGGAGCTTCGTCAGGTGCTTTCAAAGTATATTACCGAAAACAGAAACGTTATGTGCAACGAGGACGATATTGTTATCGGCGCAGGCGTGCAAAGTCTTTTGAACATACTCTGCGGAATAATCAGCGACAGAAAGAGCGTATTTTTCAGAGACCCCTCGTTCTTGCAGGGCATTGCGATATTCGACGACCACAAATTTACCGTTACAAAATCCGAAAGCAATGCGGACGTCATATACATTTCCCCCTCTCACATAAACAGCTGGGGCGACGTTATGCCCACGCAGGAGCGTTTGGAGCTTCTCAAGCAGGCTCACGAAAACGGAACGCTGATAATCGAGGACGACTACGACAGCGAGTTTGGATATTTCAACCGCCCTACCCCCTCCCTGCAAGGTCTTGACGGCGGAGAAAATGTCGTGTATTTAGGTACATTTTCAAAGCTGCTTGTCCCGTCAATTCGTATCAGCTTTATGATACTTCCCGAAAAGCTGAAATCTGCGTACAAAAAAAGGGCGAACGCTTACAGTCAGACGGTTTCGACAACGGATCAGATAGCTCTCTGCCAATTTATCAGAGACGGTCATATGTCAAGGCGTATTAAAAAGGTCAGAAAATTATATTCGCAAAAGGCGGTTGAGCTGAACAACGCAATTCACTCGGTATTCGGCAAGAGGGCGAAAACGCATATCGGACAGACAGGATTTATAATTAAACTCCGACTTGACTGCGAGCTTTCTGCCGACGAAATAATCAAGCGTGCCGAGAAAAGCGGAATATCTTTGAGAACGGTAGAGCAGTCCGAAAAACCGCAGCTTCTTTTATCGTGCTCGTCTGTCAAAACGGAGGATTTTCTTCCTGCAATGCAGCTGCTCAAAGCGGCGATTGAGGATTAAAGGGTAAAAATTGCGATTTTTCCGCTTTATTAAATTATGCAAAAAATCTTGCAAATAGAATTTTTTCTAATAGGCTAAATGTATAGTTAAAAATCAGGTAAAAATCAATGTAAAGTAAATTACTTTACAAAAATGTCGAAAACAAACCTTGATTTATCAAGTTTTTAACATTTTGAACAGAGTTTTGAACCGTTTTTATGATTAAAAGTTATTTTGGTAAAAATTGGGAAAAGTGCATATCCCTTTACAGAATTCGACCGAAATGTGCATATTCCGAGCCGAAATCACGAAATTTTCATAAGGAAAACTTGCATTTTTAATTAAAATAAGACGCCCTATCTGCTTAATCGACAGACAAGGCGTCTTGAATTTTTTATGAATTTATTGCAATCAGTTTTTAAGGCTCTGCAACGGAGCAGGAATTCTGCCGCCTCTTGAAATGAACTTAGCCGGAGAAGCAGTGCTGACCTTCATAATCGGGGAAACACCGAACAGTCCGCCGAACTCGACTTCCTCGCCGTCTTTCTTGCCGATAGCCGGGATAACTCTGACTGCGGTCGTCTTGGAGTTTACCATACCGATAGCCGCTTCATCGGCAATGATAGCCGAAATGACCTCTGCCGAGGTGTCGCCGGGAATCGCAATCATATCAAGACCGACAGAGCAAACCGCCGTCATAGCCTCAAGCTTTTCAATCGAAAGCACCTTGCTTCTTGCGGCGTCAATCATACCTGCATCCTCGGAAACGGGGATAAATGCGCCCGAAAGTCCGCCAACGTGTGAGGAAGCCATAACTCCGCCCTTTTTAACGGCGTCATTGAGAAGTGCCAAGCAAGCAGTCGTACCGCAAGCACCGCACTGCTCAAGACCCATTTCCTCAAGTATATGGGCAACGGAGTCGCCGACAGCAGGTGTGGGTGCTAAAGACAGGTCAACAATTCCGAACGGGACATTGAGCCTTTCCGAAGCGACCTTTGCAACGAGCTGACCGACTCTTGTGATTTTGAAAGCAGTCTTTTTAACCGTGTCCGCAACCTCTGTAATATCGGCATCGGGTATCTTTGAAAGAGCCGCACGGACAACGCCGGGGCCCGAAACGCCGACGTTTATAACACTGTCGGGCTCGCCTGCGCCGTGAAATGCGCCTGCCATAAAGGGGTTGTCGTCGGGAGCGTTACAGAAAATAACAAGCTTTGACGGGCCTACAAGTCCCTTGTCAATGGTTCTCTCCGCCGACTCCTTGACAATCTGCCCCATAAGTCTAACGGCATCCATATTGATACCTGCTTTTGTCGAGCCTATATTTACGCTTGAACAAATTCTGTCTGTTACGGCAAGAGCCTCGGGAATACTTCTGATAAGTCTTTCGTCGCCTGCGGCAAAGCCCTTTTGAACAAGAGCCGAATAACCGCCGAGGAAGTTTACGCCGACCTCTTTAGCCGCTTTATCAAGTACCTTTGCATATTTTACGGGATCGCCGCCGCTTGCTGCGCTAACCATTGCAATAGGAGTTACGGAAATCCTCTTGTTGATAATCGGAATACCGTACTCTCTTTCGATATTTTCGCCCGTCTTAACGAGATTTTCGGCTCTTTTGCAAATCTTGTCATAAATCTTATCACAAGCCCTGTCAATATCAGAGTCGGCACAGTCAAGAAGCGAAATACCCATTGTGATAGTACGAATATCGAGGTTTTCCTCTTGAATCATATTTATAGTTTCGAGTATATCGTGAGTATTTATCATTATGTAATATGTCCTTTCCGCTTAATAAGGATTATATTCTGTGCATGGAGTTAAAAATATCCTCATGCATAACATTGATTTTAAGCGCCTTATTCTCGCCGAGCTTTTCAGCCTCATCTGCGAAAGCGGTAAACTCAACATTGCACCTTGAAACGTCAACGAGCATAATCATACAGAACATTTCCTGCAAAATCGACTGCGAAACCTCGATTATATTTACCTCATGCTTTGCACAAAGCTCCGAAACGCTTGCGAGTATTCCTACGGTGTCTTTTCCGACAACTGTTATAATAGAACGCATAAAAAGTTACCTCCAAAATTATATGTAAACATTTTATCACATTTTGGCGATAAATAGTATATAAAATTCACTTTTTTTCAAAAAATGATGTAATATCCTCAAAAATATGGTATATTAGGTAATATATTAAAAAGGAAGAGCCGATATATGAAAGTTAAAGCCGCAGCAAAAATAAATCTTATGCTTGATGTCGTCGGAGTTTTACCCAACGGCTATCACAGTCTTTATATGATTATGCAGTCGGTTGACTGCTATGACTATGTCAGAGTTGACAGGACTGAAAATTCGGGCATAAAAATAATAACCGCCGACCCCCGTGTGCCGACGGACGAAAAGAATATTGCATACAAGGCGGCGAAGGCTTTTTTCGATAAAACGGGCATTTGCGAGAACAACGGCATTGAAATTGAAATTGAAAAGCATATTCCGATGGCGGCAGGTCTTGCGGGCGGAAGTGCCGACGGCGCAGGCGTTATTTTTGCGCTCGACAAGCTGTTTGACACAAATCTTTCCACCTTTGAACTGTGTGAAATCGGCGAAAAAGTGGGTGCCGATGTTCCGTTTTCAATTCACGGCGGAACGGCATTGTGCACCGATATAGGCTCGGTTATCGCACCGCTTCCCGATTTGGATAACTGCTATGTTTTAATCTGCAAGCCGCCCGTTGACGTATCGACGCTCGGCGCATATAAGCTGATTGACGAGGCAAAGCGGCTTCGTCACGGCGACAAGTGCGGTATGCTCTACGCTATGAAGCACAACGACAGAGAGCTTATGTATAAAAAGGCTATGAACGTGTTTGAGCAGGTAATCGAAGTGCCGCAAAGGCCGTATCTTAAAGCGTTTATGAAAAAGCACGGCGCAAAGCTCTCCCTGATGAGTGGCTCGGGTGCTGCAATTTACGGCGTATTCGAGGACAGGGAAAGTGCCGAAAAGTGCTTTGAGGAATTGAAGAAAAAATATGACGAGGTATTTTTGACAGTACCGTGTAAGAAATCGGTCGAGGAGGTTTTTGACAGATGAAATATTCAACAAAAAGCAGATATGCTCTGCGATTGATGGTCGATTTAACCCTCCACGGCAACGGCGACTACATTGCGTTAAAGGATATATCGGAAAGGCAGAATATCTCGGTTAAATATCTTGAACAGATCGTGTCGGTGCTCGGCAAGGCAGGAATGTTGAAAAGCGTCAGAGGACCGCAGGGCGGCTACAAGCTGGCAAAAGACCCGTCGGAGTACACGGCAGGCGATATTTTGAGGATAACCGAGGGAAATCTCGCCCCCATCCCCTGCCTCGAAAACGAGGAAAACGACTGCGACAGAATTTCACAATGTGCAACCCTTGATTTTTGGAAAGGGCTTTATGATACGGTCAATAACTATGTTGACGGCATAACCCTCCAAGAGCTCGCCGAAAGGTTTAAGCTGAAAAGCTCAGTAGATTTTATTATATGACAAAAGCTCCTCTGCTAAGAGGAGCTTTATTATATGTGGGGCTGTTCCTACGGTCGCAAATGTTTTCAAATTCGATGAAACACAGGCTCCCTCTGACGAGGGAGCTGTTGAGCGTAGCGAAACTGAGGGAGAGAAAGCAATAAATATCAAACTTTCGTTATCTCTCCCTCAGTCATTTTTCTTCGAAAAACGACAGCTCCCTCGTCAGAGGGAGCCTTAAGTTTCGTCTGCATTTCAATTCGATAGCAGCCGATAATTGTTTTGTTTTTGTTGGTTTGCTGCGGACAGGGGCGAGCCCTGTCCCTACGGATTGTAGGTATATTTCAATCCGTGCGAAGCACCAACTTCTTTTCACTATTCACTCTTCGTTTTTCACTCTTCTCTGTCCGAACATAGGCTCCCTTGTAAAGGGGGCTGTCATTTTTTGCATAACAAAAAATGACTGAGGGAGTTTACAAATTCATATAAAATCAACCTCACAATCCCTCCGCCTCACGTTCGTTCAGCACCTCCCTTTACACAAGGGAGGCTGAATATGCGGTCGCCTCTGCCGTACGGATATTCAATTATTCCGTGCAAAACAAAAAAGCTAAGTCAAACGACTTAGCTTTTTTGGAGCTGCTAGGCAGACTCGAACTGCCGACCTCATCCTTACCAAGGATGTGCTCTACCACCTGAGCCATAGCAGCGTATTTAACAACGCTAAAGTATTATACACATTTTACCCTATGTTTGTCAACTGTTATTTTATAAAAGGCGGTATGAATTGCGTTTTTTGTTCATACCGCCTCATTTTATCAAAGCTCGCCTTTGACTTTTCTTTCAAGGTAATCCGAGGTTGTGGGGATTACAAGATTTGCCGCACCCTCAAGTATCTCAAAGGTCGCCTCGGTAACATACTGACATTCGCCGTCAACATTTACCGCCGCAGGCTCTTTGCTTTCGATGTGCATCTTCTTGCCTCTTAAAAAGTTTGTGAAATTCCAGCCCAAATGCTGACCGTTCTTGTACGCATTTACAAGCCCTGCAAGCTTTAATCGGCTGACTGTATTTTTAACTACAATGAAATCAAGCAAGCCGTCGTCGGGTATTGCCTTAGGTGCGCCCATATATCCGCCGCCGTACCAACGGGAATTTGCACAGAGCGAAAAGAGCATTTTGCCCTCGAAAGTCTTGTCGTCGTCAATTGTAACCTTAAAATACGAATTAAGGCGTTTTGCAAGGCAATAAAAAAGAGCCACGGTGTATGCCGCTTCGCCGTTTACGCCCGGTATTTTCTTCATATCAGCCTGTTTTGCGCATATTTCGGCATCAAGACCCATAGAACACTGGTTGATTGCAACCCTGTCCCCTGCTTTTATAAGGTCAAATTTTGTAACTGTGCCGTTTACCTGTGCGTCAATATCGATAAGTTTTTCCTTGTTGCCCAAAATTCTGACAAAATCGTTGCCCGAGCCAAGCGGAATTACGGCAACCTGCGTGTTCGGATACTCATAAGAGCCGTTTACGACCTCATAGAGCGTACCGTCGCCGCCGCAGGCATAAAATCTTATCTCCTCGCCTGTCTGAGCCATCTTTTTGACATAGCTCATACCGTCGCCGCAGGCTTTTGTAACATAAATCTCTGCGTCAAGCTCGGGGTGATTTTTTATATACTGTTCAACCGTTGGAATGAATTTTTTTACCTTAACGCCCTTACCGCTGGTAGGGTTTACAATAAAAATATGCTTCATTTTACGCCTCCGCTTATTTGAAATACATATACATTTGACATTTAATCATACCATTGTAAAGCTTTCTGCGCTTATCGGCCTTCCTTGCAAACAAATCCTCAAAGTCCTCCGACGGACTGATAATCGAATAGCTGAATCCGTGCTTTTTCGGGAATACCCTTCCCATTGTTTTAATGATTTCGCTGACCTGACCCTGCGACAGCATTCTCTCGCCGTAAGGGGGATTGCAAATTACCGTTCCCCTCTCGGTAACGGGCTTGAAGTTCTTTAGGTCGGCACGGCGAAGCTCGATATAATCGGAAACGCCTGCCCTCATTGCGTTCTGACGGGCAATTTCAAGTGCGTTGCGGTCAATATCCGAGCCGTATGCCTTAAAGTCGCTTTCGTGAATTTCAAGGCTTCTCGCAAGCTCTCTCTCCTTATCCCAAACGGAAAAGTCAATCTGCTCAAAGCGTTCGGCGGAGAAATGCCTTTTAACGCCCGGCGCTATGTTATGAACGAGCATTGCGCCCTCGATAAGGATTGTACCCGAGCCGCACATCGGGTCATAGAGAGTGTGATACGGGCGAAGTCTCGAAAGACTGCACATTGCCGCCGCAAGAGTTTCTTTAAGCGGTGCGTCGTTTGCAACGGGTCGGTAGCCTCTCTTATGAAGCCCTGCGCCCGTGGTATCAATCAACAAATTGACCTTATTTTTGATTATGGAAAACTCGATTTGATGCCTTGCGCCCGTTTCCTCAAACCAATCGATATTGTAAACGCCCTTTAATCTCTCGACAACAGCCTTTTTGACAATAGACTGACAGTCGCTCACGCTGAAAAGGTCGGAATTGACGGAAAAGCCCTTTACGGGGAACTCGTCATATTCGGAAATCCACTTCTCCCACGGCAGCTTCTTCGTTCCCTGAAACAAGTCCTCAAAGCTGTGCGCCTCAAAAGAGCCTACGTTTATGTAAATACGCTCGGAAAACCTTGAACGTATATTCGCCCTTGCCAATATATTTTCGTCGCCTGAAAAAAAGACCCTGCCGTTTTCGGCAGTTACATTTTGGGCGTCCATTTTTTTAAGCTCGTCTGCAACAAGGCTTTCCAAGCCGAAGATACAGGGAGCAACCATATTTATCTGCATAAAATTGTTTCCTTTGACAGTTTTATATATTATATAATTTTATTTGATAAAAATCAACAATATTCTATTAGAAATCTTTTTCGTTTTCGCTAAGGAATGTTCAAAACTTGAACAAGCTTTATATTTTAATCGGCGAAAACTCAAATTTTGCGTGCTATTAAAAATAAAATAAATAAATTAAAAATATATATCCTTCTAACATAAGAATATATGTTTAATTGCATTCAAAAGCTGATTATAAAAATTTATTTTTTGATTTTTGCGAAAATGTAACGCTTTTTGGTTTACATCATCCCCTTGTTATAGCTATTTATAGAAGGGAGATGATTCGTTGAAAAGAAATGAAGTTTGGTATCCGTATTTGAATTTTGCCGTTTGCCCGAAATGCTTTTTTACCGACAGGAAATTTTTAGCACTTTCCTCAAACGCAAAACTGCTTTATATTTTCCTGTTTGACAGGACAAGGCTTTCGGCTAAAAACGGGCTTTGCGATACGGATGATGAAGTGTTTGTCTTTTGCACGGTCGAAACGGCTTGTGAGATATTAAATTGCAGCCAAAACACGGCAATTAAGGCGTTCAAGGAGCTTGAAAGCGCACAGCTTTTGCACCGAGCTCGCACAGGCGTTATGAGAACGTACAAAATATATCTTACAAATCCATACGATTTTTAGGAAATTTCAGAAAAAGAAAAAAGGCAAGATTGCTCTTGCCTTGACTCCATAGGATAAAAATTACTGCTCAACAGCGTAAACGCTAACCTTTTTGCGGTTCTTATCCATTCTCTCAAATCTAACTGTACCGTCGATCTTTGCATAAAGGGTATCATCAGAGCCCTTACCTACATTCTCGCCGGGATGGATGTGAGTACCACGCTGTCTAACAAGGATGTTGCCTGCAAGAACGAACTGACCGTCTGCACGCTTAACGCCAAGACGCTTTGACTCTGAGTCTCTGCCGTTCTTTGTAGAACCCATACCTTTTTTATGAGCGAACAACTGAATGTTTATTTTAAGCATTATTTAGCACCTCTTTCGATTTTAATAAAATTCGGATACATTTTTTCAAGCTCTGTCATATGAAGCAGGAAGCCCGATAAAATGTCTTTTGATTTTTCGGCGTCGGCGTCGTTCAAGCGAAGCTCAATTAAACCGTCGCTTTCGGAAAGTGTGTCGGGGGTTACTTTGATAATTTCCGTTATAGTGTTAGCCGTCATATAAACGGCGGAGGAAACACTTGCGCAAACTATATCCTCGCCCTGACTTGCATATCCCGAATGACCTTTAACCGAGAAGCCTGTAACACAGTCGTCTGCACCGAAAGTGAATTTTGCTCTTATCATAGAACGAAATTAAGCGTTGATACCGGTAATCTCAACCTTAGTATAGGGCTGACGATGACCTTTCTTGCGTTTTTCATTCTTCTTGCACTTGTAAGTAAATACTGTGATTTTCTTACCCTTGCCTGTCTTGAGTGCTTTGCCTGATACAGTTGCGCCCTCTACATACGGAGCACCTACCTTGATACCGTCGTCAGCACCAACTGCAAGAACCTTGTCGAAGGTTACTTCAGCATTGTCTTCTGCGTCAAGCTTTTCAATATAGATAACGTCGCCGTTCTCTACCTTGTACTGCTTACCGCCGGTTACGATGATTGCGTACATTTTTTTACCTACCTTAATATAGTCTCGCTATCGAGGGCGGAAAAATCGCTTTATAGTGCGTTTAGGCGCACTGCCCCCTAATATGCGGCAATAGTATTTTAACAGCGTTGTAAGGTTTTGTCAAGAGAAAAATGAGTTTTTCAACCTTTATCAAATGATTGTCTGCTCCGCAGCCTCCGTTAAAGGCTCGTTGGTCTGCATTTCGGTTGTTTCCTCGACGGTTGTGCTCTCCGCCTTTTCCTTTATTGCGGCAAGCTTTTTATTGAGCGCCGAAACAACTTTTTGGTCAGACAGCGAATTTACAGCCGAAAAAGCCGAATTATAATTGTCGTCGGTCGGATTTTCCGAATAGGCGTTTACAAGTGCCTCCGCCCCCGTATATTTTGCAAGTTCAAGGCTGTCGGGCACAAAGATAACTTTCGAGCCTGCCTCCGACATATCATTGCCCTTTGCGTAATCGTAAAATGAAATGTCAAGGTCGACTTTATATTTTATTCCGCTGATTTTTCCTTTTTCGGAATACTGCCACATCTCGTAACGGTGAGAAAAATCGGTTACGGACTTCGTGTAATGCGCCACCCAGATATTATAGCCGGAGATACGGGAAAATGTGAGCTCATCATCATAAAATGCTTTGCTTGCGTAAATTCCCGCCTTATAGCCGGAGCTTCTAACCGTCTCACAAAATGCAACGGCACAGTCGGTTCTCACACGCTTTGAAATTCTGTCCGCCCTGCCGCTTCGTTTGGCATTGGCATATTCCATATCGATATAGACGGGATATTGAAGCTTTCTGCCGTTGAGGGTGTTTAAGACAAGGCTTGCTTCCTCGACAGCTTCGTCAACATTTACCGCCTGACTGAAAAAGTACACTCCGACATCAATACCGTTTGCCCGTGCGCCGCTGATATTGGCTTCAAACTGCGGGTCTATTCTCATTTTGCCGTCGCTTCCGTAGCCCCTGTACGCTATTCTTATAATTGCGTAATCAACGCCTGCCGCCTTGACCTGCGCCCAGTCGATAGTGCCCTGATGCTTTGAAACGTCTATCCCCGTCCTTGACGCCTTTGCGCCGTAATTGTTGAAATAATATCTAAATCCGCCGATTGTGGCGTGCCCTCTAATATGCTCGGACGAATTGCCGAACAGGAATATATCGTTATTTATCCTCACGGGACCCTGAAGTCCGCCCGATACGGCATAGGTATAATCCGTAAGCAAGGATTTGTCCGCCTTTGCTGTACCGATTGAAGCTGCCGAAATGACAATATCCGAATTGTTACCGTTTGTTGAGGAGTCAACTACCCTGTTGCCGCCCGAGTCCTCGTCAACCCTGTCGTCGCCCGTAGCAACCGCCGCCTTGACGGTTTTATCACGCTTAAACTTTGACTTGTTCAAGGTTTCCGCCTCGGTCGCAGTCTCCGAAGAAGTTTCCTCCTGCGTTTCGGGCTCCGTTGTCGTCTGCGTTACCGTTTCATATTCCTCGGGCAGATTTTCCGACACGGGAGAAGCGGTCATATGCGGCAAAAACGAGGTTGCAAAAAGCACCGCCGCAAAGGTCAGCACAAAAAGCACGACGGAGCAAGCTATTCTTGCCTTACCGTTATATAAAAGACGTTCAAAATCAACGCTTGTAATTTTCTCTTTTAATTTTGACAATACTTGCCTGTTGTTCTCTTTCATTTTCCACACTCCAACGCTGAAATTATACTACAAACAGGCACTTATTGCAATAACAATAAAAAATAAGGCACATCCTTTCGGAATGTGCCCTGTAAACTGTTTTGAATATTCGTTATGCTACAAACACATATAAAAACAACGAGAAGAAATGAAGTATCGAGCCTGCAAGCACAAAGAAGTGGAACACGCTGTGGAAATACTTTTTCTTCGCACCGATACCGTAGAGTATAGCACCGAGCGTGTAAGCTATGCCGCCCGAGACGAGCAAATAAACTGCTCTGTGGTCAATGCAGTTCCAGAGTATCCTCACGCAGACGATAATCATCCAGCCGAGCGCAAGATACAGTATCATCTGAATTGTTTTCGTCGTGTTGAACAAAAAGAAGGTCATAAACATTGCAATAACGACCGTTACCCACGCAACCGCCAAGACCGCTACGCCTGCCTTAAAGTTTACGGGCATTATGACGAGCCACGCAAACGGGGTTATCGTTCCGGCTATCATAAGGTATATCATTGAATGGTCAACCATTCTCATTGCCTTTTTTCCGTTGTTGGGACGGAGTGCGTGATAAACCGCCGAGCAGGTGTACATGGCAATCATTGTAAGTCCGTAGATTAAAGCCGCTATAAGATACTGCCACGACCAAGCCTTAAACGCCTTGTAAATGCACAGGAGGGTTGCGAGAACGGAAAGTCCGCCTCCGACCATATGGCTTATCGAGTTTATCCAATCCTCGGTACGGGTGTAATCTGCAAGTTTAATTGAGTCAAGCTTTGACATTGTAATTCTCCTTTTTCTCTGCAAATTTTCGGCTGTTACGCCTTAAATTACCCTTACCTATCTTTTTAATTACCTTAGTTGCAATTATATCAAAGCCGCCGTGCTTTTTCAAGCCTGCACATTGATTATTGTCAATTACCGTTATTGTGTCGATTATCTTTTTACCGTGAGCGTTTCATTGTCCAAATCGCCGCCCGTCAGAATTTCCCTTATCGCCGTGTTGAGCGAGGAGGTAAGCCTGTTTACTTTTTCGTCCTTGATTTTAAGCTTCTTTACCGCCCTGTCGGGAAGTCCGACGAAGCCCGTTACCGCATTGTAATACGCCGAGCCCTCGGGATGCTTAACGCAAGCGCCGTCGAGCACCGATAAAAGCTGTTCGTTTACTATGTCGATTATCCTCTTATCCGCCAATTTGTCAAGGTCGGAATTTGAAAAGGTCGTGCCGAGCGTTACGGCGTTTATGATTTTGCCGAGAGTCTTGACGGACATTTTATCGGCTGTACACGCAAGAGCCTTTAGCACGGGGCGTAGCTTGAGCGCCGTTTTCCTGCCCATACCGTATTCCCTCATATCCTTTATGTAAAACTCCTTATCGGCGCTTTTTGCGGAGGATAATATTCTGCCGACAAGATTTTGTGCGTGAATTTCAAAGTAGCGTGAGGTGTATTTTTCGCCGTTATAGGTAAAGCCCGAGAGCTTTTGGGTCTCAATCTTAACCGTGTCCTCATCAGCCGTCAGGGTTACAATGGGCGCAGGATAGCCGACAAGAGAGCCGACATTTATCTCATAAAGTTCCTTGCCCGTAGGAGACACATATTTATCAATGCGCTGAATATGGCTGTGCCCGACGAACAGAAAACGCATACCCGCTTCGGCAAATTTTTCGATATACATCTCGTGCTTTTTACAGCAGGTGCCGTTATCCGTTATAAGCGGCGAAATATGCGGATAGAGCAGATGGTGCTCCATACCGATAACCAATTTTCCGTTGTCAGCCTCTTTTTTAATCCTGTCCGTTATCCATTCGAGGTGCTCGGGCATAAAGCCGGAATTTCCCTCGCCGTCCTGATCGTCAATAAGTGAAAACAGCACAACGTCGTTCGGGAACTCGACAATATACGACGAAGTTCCGAGGTGGGTTATGTATTCCTCCTTCGCCATATTCGGTCCGAAGTTAAAATACATTTCGTGCAATTCCTCGCTTGTAACGGTCTCGACGTCGTGGTAAACCCTGTCGCCGACGTACCGCCTTGCGTTGCCGTCACAGCACCAATCGTGGGTTGCAAGGGTAACGCAAACGGGTATTTTTTCGGAAAATTTATTAAGCTTTTCAATCATCTCGAGGTGGCTCGCCTTTTCGCCGTCGTCGGATATATCGCCGATTATCATAAGTGCGTCAGGATTTATCCCTTTAATCTCTTCGAGTGCGGCGTCGATAATAGCTCCCGTTTCCCTCAAGCATTTTTGGTCTGTTCCGCTTCGCCTTTCATATGCCTCGCCGCTTGTTCCGAGCGTTTCGGAATAGTGGTGCGTGTCGGCAATAAAGGTGAGCGTTGTTTTATTACTGCTTTGCATTTGCTTTTTTAAGAGCTTCCTTTTCGTGTCTTGCCTTGAGCTCCTCAATCATCATATGATGGCTCTTGCCTGAAATATTATAGAATGCCATCGGGATAAGCATAAGAGCATAGCCGATTGCAGGCAAAAGCGTAGTCATAAAGAACAACGCCTTGTTTGTTGCCGCATTCTGTATCATTGAGCCCTCTGTGTGAGAAATATAACCCGTGTATGAAAGGATTGCAAGTCCGATAGCAGACGAAACGGAGTTTTCGATTTTGCCCGTAAAGGACATAAGAGAAAGCATAACGCCCTCAACTCTTGTGCCCGTTTTCCACTCAACGTAGTCAACGGTCTCAGCCTCCATCTCCTTCTGCATAAGGTTTTTACACTCAAGCGGAACAGCGGTAAGACCCGTGAAAATGACCGTGAGAATACCTATCGGAAGCGAAACTATTTCGCCTGCATCCTTGCCGAGATAGCCGTTGCGGCAGGTAACATAGAACAAAACGTGGAACACGATTGCTATGATACAGCAAGCTCTGAAGAACTTTCTCGGGTCTGATTTTGTGCCGAGCTTTTCAACAAGCTTCGGAACGCCGATACCTGCGATAAGGAAGCCCGGGAATGTGATAACGTCGATGAAAACGTTGTATTTTGTTGTAAACATAAGGTCTGCTACGAAGTAGAAGGAAACCTGATTTGTTACCTTTACGATAAGGAAGAAAATGTTTGCAAGGAAGAGCATAAGAAGCGGTCTGTTTGAGAAAAGAAGCGAGAAGCACTCCGCAACAGACGGCGACTCCTCGTGATGAACAGTCCTCTCCGTTGTGTTCTTAAACGTAAAGCGTGTGAATAAAAGTATGCCGATTGCCGAAACGCAGCCGCCCGTAAGGTAAGCCTTTGCGGTGTGAGTGTTGAAGTAAGGAAGCCAACCTGCGCACGCAACGAAAAGACCGGGCAAAACACCTGAAACCGAACGCACGATCGACGACACGCCGTAAAGCTTTGTTCGTTCAATTCCGTTCGGAGTGATAGCAAACGCCAATGCGCCCATAGGAATATCGAACGCCGTATATGTAACGTCAAGTCCTACAAAAAGCAGGGTTGTCCACGCAATGCACATCCAATCGGGCATCTGTGAGGGAATACCCACGAAGAATAAAATCATTACTGCGGCGATAAACCACGGAGCACGGCGGATATACGGTCTCATCTGACCTTCCTTAGTACGTGTCTTATCGACGATAATGCCCATCATCGGGTCATTGATAGCGTCGAATATTCCGCAGTAAAGTCTGATTTTCGAGGCAATTCCCATCGGGTTTGAAAACCTTGAAAATAATACGTTTGTCAAGAAGTAGTTGAGGTATTTCGAGCCTGTCATTGAGGTAAACATACCCTGTGCGCCTCTGCCGAGAGCATAGGAAATCGTTTCTCTCCATGTGAGATAGGTCTCCTCGCCCACGTCCCTTTTGACGATTTTCGAGTCTAAAAATTCTTTTAACTTTGCCATTGGCTTCCCCCTCGGGTTATAAAATTTTATTTATTTCACAGGCAGAGAACACGCCTTTGTCTGTAATAAATGCTGTTATTAAATCGGCGTCGGTTACATCGAACGCAGGGTTGAGCGCAGAAACGCCGTCGGGCGCCATACGCCTTTGATAGTGCATTTCGGTTACTTCGTCGGGCGAACGCATTTCGATTTTTATATCCTTACCCGTAAGGGTATTTTTGTCAAAGGTTGATACGGGCGCACAAACATAGAACGGTACCCCGTAGTGCTTTGCCAAAATCGCAACGCCCGAAGTGCCTATCTTATTTGCGGTATCGCCGTTTGCGGCAATCCTGTCAGCACCGACAAGCACGGCGTCAACAAGCCTGTTTTTCATAACGTAGGAAGCCATATTGTCGCAGATAAGAGTTGTGTCTATCCCCGCTTCATTGAGTTCATAGCAAGTGAGTCTTGCGCCCTGCAAAAGCGGACGTGTTTCATCTGCATAGACCTTTAGGCTATGACCGTTTTCCTTTGCGATATATATCGGTGCTAAAGCCGTACCGTACTTCACACAAGCAAGCCTGCCTGCGTTGCAATGAGTTAAAACGGCACTTTTATTTTCCAAGAGCCTCGCTCCGTACTCTCCAATTCGTTTACAGCACTCGATGTCGTCGCTGTGTATCTGCAAAGCCTTGACCTGTAAGGCTTTTTTGATGTTGTCAAGGTTTTCGCCTTTACAGGAGAAAAGCACTTTTTTCATCTCCTCGGCAGCCCAAAAAAGATTGACTGCGGTGGGTCTTGAGGACAAAAGGTACTCACAATTCTCCAAAAATTCCGAAATAAAGCTGTTCTTGTCGGTTTGCTTGCTCTCGTTTGCAAGAACTGACAGCGCAATCGCAGCAGAAACGCCGATACAGGGTGCTCCCCTCAGCTTCAGCTCCTTAATTGCGGTGTAAATCTCCTCTTTTTTGCCGAGCGAAAGTATAACCGTCTCATTGGGCAGCTTTGTTTGGTCGATTATTACAAGCTTATTGTTTTCGGTATCATAGGCGACAGTTTCGCCGTGTAAATCAAACATTCGGCAGTTCTCCGATTATTCTCATAATTAGCTTTTGCATTTCCTCAGCCTTTTTTCTGCCTGCCTCGAGAACTTCCTCTTCTGTCAGCGGTTGGTCGAGAATACCCGAAGCCATATTTGAAATAAGAGAAAACGCAAGAACACGCATTTTACAATGATTAGCCGCTATGACCTCGGGAACGGTTGACATTCCGACAGCATCCGCACCCAAGACACGAAATGCTCTGATTTCAGCCGGGGTTTCGTATGACGGGCCTGTGCAACCGATATAAACGCCGTCCTTGACCTCAACGCCGACAGCCTCTGCGCATTTTTTCGCAAGCGCACGCAAATCGGGGTTGTAGGCATAGCTCATATCGGGAAATCTGACGCCGAAACGCTCATCATTCTTGCCTATGAGCACATTAGTACCCATAAAATTGATGTGGTCGTTGATAAGCATAAGGTCGCCGACGTTAAATTCCTTATTTATACCGCCTGCGGCATTGGTAACAATCAAATTTTTAACGCCGAGCAGGTGCATAAGCCTTACGGGGAGCACAATATCCTTCATATCGTAGCCCTCGTAGAAATGAAATCTGCCCTGCATACAAATAACGGGTCTGCCCGAGAGTGTACCCACGATAAACCTGCCCTTATGACCGGGTGCGGTGGATACGGGGAAGCCGTCGATGTCTTTATAGTCAATATAGGTGGGATTTTCGATTTTCTCGCCGAGCGAGCCGAGTCCCGAGCCTAAAATTATGCCTGTTTCGGGGGAAATATCGATTTTTGATTTAAGAAAATCAAGCATTTTTTCGATTTTATCCATTTTGAACCTCCGAGACTACCTCTGCCACAATTTTATTTACCTTGTAGCCGAGCTTCTCAATATCAATGGTCGTATATTCGCCGTTTTTGTATAAAACCTTGCCGTCAACCATAGTCAAAACGACGTCCGATTTTTCGGCTGAATAGACAATGTTGCTCACAACGTCAAACGAGGGGTACATATTCGGCTTATCGGTGTCGATTACCGTAATATCAGCCTTGTAGCCCTCCTTGATAAGTCCCGTGTCAAGCCTCTGCTGTGCCTGTGCGCCGTTATAGGTTGCCATTTTAAGCACTGTTTTCGGCGAAACAACGTCGGGTCTGCCCGTAATTCCCTTTGGAAGAATAGCCGCAAGGTACATTTCACGGAGCATATCAAGTCCGTTATTGCTTGATGCGGAGTCCGTGCCGATTGCAACGTTTATACCGCTTTCAAGCAAGGTATTTGTATCGCACACACCGCTGCCGAGCTTCAAATTGCTTGCAGGACAATGTGCAACGCTGACGCCGTTTTCCTTGATAATCTCCCTGTCCTCGTCGCTAATATATACGCAATGAGCGAAAACCGTCGGTCTTTCAAGCACGCCTGCATCATAGAAAAGCCTTGTGGGAGTTTTGCCGTATTTCTTTATGCAATTCTCGTGCTCCGCCCTTGTCTCCGAAACGTGAATATGATTGACCTGTCCGAAGTCGTTTTCCCTTGCAAACTCGCCGAACTGCTCAATCATAGAAAGCATATTTGTATATTCCGAATGAAGCGACATATCGATTTTTATCCTGCCATTTTCGGTGTTATGATACTGCCTTACGCCGTCAAGAGCCTCTTTTACACGGTAGCTGTCGAGGAAGCTTTTTTCGTCGGAAAATGACGAAATCGAACGTCCGAAGTTGATTTTCATTCCGCTTTCACGGGCAGCCTTAATAACTCCGTCCTGAAAAAAGTACATATCGGAAAAAGAAGTTGTACCGCAGGCAAGCATTTCAGCCGCCGAAAGCAACGTGCCGTAATAGGCTCTGTCGATATTCAGCCTGTCCTCAAACGGAAAAACCTTTTCATTGAGCCAACGCTCAAGCGGTAAATTCTCCGCATATCCCCTCAAAAGCGTCATAGTCGAATGGGTGTGAGCGTTGACAAAGCCGGGCAGCAAAACCTTGTTTTTTCCGTCGTAAATATCGGTAAACTCGCCGTCGGGTCTTGTTTTTCCGACATAGGTTATCCTGTCGCCCTGCGTTAAAACATACATATCGCTTTGATAATCGAAATTTTCGTCGATTACGCCGATTTTTTCAAATAACATAAGTGCCTCTTATACCGTTTCAAGCTCGATTTTTTCAATAACTACGTCCTTTGACGGCTTGTTTGCAAAGTAGTCAACCTTGACGTCTGCGATTTTATCGACAACGTCCATGCCCTCGATTACCTGACCGAAAACGGTGTGATGATAGTCGAGCCACGGTGTGCCGCCCTCTTTTTCGTACATTTCAATACACTCTGTGGGGAAATATCTCTCATCAGCGCAACGAAGCTGATCGAGCATATCGTCGGAAACCTCTTTCGCCTGAACGATAAAGAACTGACTGCCGTTTGTCGAAGGGCCTGCGTTAGCCATACAAAGAGCGCCTCTGAAATTGTGAAGCTCGGGGGTAAATTCGTCCTCAAAGGGATGTCCCCAAATGCTCTCTCCGCCTGTGCCCGTGCCGTTGGGATCTCCGCCCTGAATCATAAAGTCCTTGATTACACGGTGGAAAATCAAGCCGTCATAATATCCGTTCTTTGCGTGAGTGAGGAAGTTTTCAACCGCTTTGGGTGCGTCCTCTTTGAAAAATTTAATTTTAATGTCGCCCATATTTGTTTTCATTGTGGCAACCGTTTCGCCCTCTTTAACTGCCGTAAACTGCTTTAACATTGTATTTCTCCTTTGTTATTCTGTACTCTTGAGTGATTCTATCATATCGATTTTTCTCAGCTTTATCGACATCAAGGCATTGACCAAAATCGTGAAAGCGACAGTCAGCACAATGCTGAAAATGTAGCTGTACCACTTAATCTGCCTGCCGAACATCATAGTATCGGTCTCAACGCTTCGCATTATGAAGAAGTGAAGCACCACGCCGATTATTATGCCGAGTATCATACCGATAACCGTAAGAATGATATTCTCCCTGAAAACATATCTTTCAAGCTCGCCGTCATAGAAGCCCAAAACCTTTAAGGTTGCAAGCTCACGCCTACGCTCTGTGATATTGATATTGTTAAGGTTATAAAGCACGACAACCGCCAAAAGTCCTGCCGATATAATCATCAGTGCGACGATTATATTGAGGTTTTTCATAGCCTCGTCAACCTGCTTTTGAGTGTCGATATTCATTGTAACCGAGGTTATGCCGTCAATTTTCAAAAGCTGCTTTGAAAGCTCGCTGTTGTCCTGTGCACTGCTGCGAAGAAGAAGCGTATTGAGTGCCGCCGAGTCTCCGAACAGATTTTTATATGCCGTCGGGGTCATATAAATATAGTGGTAAATGTAGTTTTCGACAACCGCAAGCACCTTTGTTTCGGCTGTCGAGTTTCCGTCCTTTTCAGTCTTAAAGGAAATGGTGTCGCCCTCTTTTACGCCGAGCATTTTCGCAAGCTTTTCGGTTATGATAACACCGTCGTCGGTAATATTTACCTGCTTGTGTCCGATTCTCGTTTTAAGAGTTATGTACTCCGAAAGGAAATCGACGTTCTGCGGAACAAGGATATATGCGTTCTGCTGTTTTCCGTTTGCGTTTGCATAGGTAAGCGTTCTGAAGGTCTGAAGATAATCGTCAACGCCGTCTACTTTCTGAACCTCGGAAAGCAGGTGTCGGCGTTCTGTTCTTGTAAGGCTCTCGTCAACGGTAATTGTGCCCTGATAGTTCCAAATCTTGTTGAACTGATTTCTTGTCATTGAAGAAACGGAGTCTCGAATACCGAAGCCGACAAGCAGCAATGCCATACAGCCTGCAACGCCGAAGAGCGTCATATAAAGTCGCTTTTTGTATCTCAAAAGGTTTCTGAGAGCCGCCTTTTGCGAAAAGCTGAGCCTTGCCCAGAAGCCCTTGAATTTTTCAAGGAATATCTTTTTGCCCGTCTTGGGAGCTTCCGGTCGCATAAGCGAAGCGGGGTTTTCTCTCAAGGAGCGACGGCAAGCAATCAATGCCGCACCTGTTGTGCAAAGCACCGCAATTACAACCGCCGTTACCGCATACGGAATGTTTATAAAGCTTGCTATCTTTGTAAGGTTTACGTACATAATCTTATACGTTCTGACAACAAGCTCGGGAATCAGAGCCTCGCCCAAAACAACGCCCAAAAGTCCGCCTGCAAGCGTTGCTATGAAAGCGTAAAGCACATATTTTGAAACGATAGCTTCCTTTGAATAGCCGAGTGCCTTGAACATACCTATCTGCGTTCTTCTCTCCTCGACCATTCTTGTCATTGTCGTAAGGCTTACCAATGCGGCAACGAGGAAGAAGATTATCGGGAACACCGTACCGATTGCGTTTATGCCCTTTGCGTCGCTCTCAAACGAAGCGAAAGACGCTACCGCTTCCCTGTCCGTTACATACCAAACGGGGACTTCCGTGGTTGCGATTTTCTCTTTATATTTATCAAGCTTTGCCTGTGCCGAATCAAACTCCGCAACAAGCTCTTCCTTTGAAAGATTGTACTCCTCGGTAGCCGCATCAAGCTGCTCCTTTTTGTCGGAAACGATATTTTGTGCTTCTCTGACAGCCTCGTCGCCCTGTGCAAGCTTCTCCCTTGCCTCTGCGATTGCCTCGGGACTGCCGTTTAATATCTGCTCTGCGGTCGCAATCTGAGCCTCAGCCTGCTCTATGCCCGATTTCAACGCTGCAAGCTGACCCTGATAAAGCTGTGCCATAGCCTTATAGCTATACACCTGAAATGCTGCGTCGGCATATTCCTCGGTGGTCATATTGCCTGCATTTTTACGAAGCTCCTCCTCCATATTGGAGATTGCACCCGAAACCTGATCCAGCTGTGCCGAGGTGGTTTTGTATTGAGCACGAAGCGTGGCTAAAGTCTTTTTAGCCTCCTCGACCTTTTGCCTGTTCTCGTCAAGGCTGCCCTCCTGCAAGTCAAGAAGCTCCTGTGCATCCTCGATTTCCTGCTTGCGTGAGTCGATTTCAGCCTGTGCGGAATTAAGCTCCGCCGTTGCATCTGAAAGCTGCTGATATGCGCTCTCAAGCTGTTTCATAGCCTTTTGCTTCTTTTCCTCAAAGCGTGTTTCAGCCTTGTCTATCAACTCGCCCGACTCATTTTTGAACTCGTCGTATCTTACGTTACAGCGTGTTTCCGCTATTGTATTGATGTTTGAAGCAACGCTGTCAACAAGCTTTTCGTACTTACCCGAGAAGCAGTTAAGTGCCGAAGCGCCGTTGACCGTTACGAATATTTTTGTGAAAGCAGTGAGCGTAAACGCCTCCTTCGGAATGATAAGGAAAGCGTCAACAGTACCGTTGCCGATAGAAGCCGTGCCCCTGTCGTCGCTCAAATAATAAGAGGTATTACCCACGCCGACGATTGTAAATTCATCGGTCGCAAGCGTGTCCGAAAGCTCGTCGTCCGTACCCATTGTGAGCTTTATTGTGTCGCCTATCTGATAGCCCGACTTTTCAAGGAAGAGCTTATCAGCGATACACTCATTGTATTTTTCAGGGTATCTGCCCTCCGTGACCTTGACAAGATTTATCCTGTCGGTCAGCGAAAGCACGGTGGTTACAAGCTCGCTGTCGTGTCCCGAGCAAAGAAAATCGCCGCTGTACGCACCCTCTGCGTCCGCAACACCTGCAATTTTAAGTATCTCTACAATGTCCTTTGCCGTTACGCCCAACGTACCCTGAACGCAAATATCCATCATATTTTCAGAGTCATAGGTCTTGTCGGCTGAGGATTTCATAGCCGGCGTTGCCGATTTAATTCCCGAAAAGAAAGCCGTTCCGAGAGCCACTATCAAAAGGATAGAAAGAAATCTCGCAAAACTGCTTTTGACTTCACGTCCGAAGTCTTTTTTTAACGATTTTGTCATTTCTTTCTTCCTTTACCATTCAATGTATTCAACGGGGGTCGGCTTTTCATTGAGCAAAAGCTTGTCAACCCTGCCGTTTTTAACCTTGATTACCTTATCCGCCATAGGCGCAAGTGCCGAGTTATGAGTGATTACGACAACCGTAACGCCCTTTTCACGGCAGGTGTCCTGCAAAAGTTTTAAGATTGATTTACCTGTTATGTAGTCAAGCGCACCCGTCGGCTCATCGCACAAAAGAAGCTTCGGATTTTTAGCAAGCGCACGGGCAATCGACACTCTCTGCTGCTCGCCGCCCGAAAGCTGTGAGGGGAAGTTGTCAAGTCTGTTGGAAAGACCCACCTCTTTGAGCACGTCGGAAGCGTCAAGCGGATTTTTTGAAATTTGTAGCGCAAGCTCGACATTTTCAAGTGCCGTGAGGTTGCCCACAAGGTTGTAGAACTGGAAAACGAAGCCGACATCATCACGTCTGTAAGCGGTGAGCTGCGACTCGTTGTATTTCGTAATATCGGCGTTATCGACGAAAATAGTACCCGAAGTTGCCGTGTCCATACCGCCCAAAATGTTAAGAATTGTGGTTTTGCCTGCGCCTGACGGGCCGACGATTACGACAAATTCGCCCTTGTCGATACCAAAGCCGATTTCATCAACGGCTTTAATCTCAACCTCGCCTGTTTTATATGTTTTTGTTACATTACGGACCTCAATAAATGCCATATTGCAAACCTCTCTTGCCATAAAATATATACTTAATTATTGTATCACAACAAGCTAAAAATTTCCATAAAAATATGATAATTAAAAGTTTGTTCACAGAAAAATTTTGGGCAAAATTGCAACCGGGGTTTTGTGCGATGTAGGATTTTTACAAAATCATATAAAATCAACCTTACAATCCCTCCGAGTTGCCTACGGCAACCCACCGTCTCACCTGCCGGTTCGGTCGGTGCTTCTGCATTAAATGCAGAGGTCTCCACAGGAGACCCGCACCCTTTACACAAGGGAGGCTGAAATGCGGTTGTGTTTTTTTATTATACAGCTTTCATTTTCCCATTTACAAAAACAAAAGACGCACTCAAGGAGTGCGTCATAATTTGCTATGTAATTTTATAAAACGAATTTAATTATTCGTCGTCATGCTTTTTTCTTGTAAGGACAAGAGCAACGCCTGCTGCGAGTGCTACCGCTGCAACTGCAGGGATTGCATAGTCGCCTGTTGCAGGGATGTCGGTCGGGTTAGATGTGCTGCCGCTTCCGCTGCCGTTGCCGCCGTTACCGCCGCCGCTGTTGCCCTTGAGGAGACCTGCGAGAGCAGAGGTAATTGTGCTGATAGCGTCGCCGAAGCCTCTGAACAGCTGTGCGAGGTCAGACGGTGTGTAGCCCTTGAAAATCTCGTCAAGCACGCCTGTCGAAGCCTCGTCCGAGGTAATAGCCTTCAAAATTGTTTCTTTTTCTTCAGCATTGATTGTTTTATTTTTATAAAGTGCATTGACGATAGCCTTGCCGTCGTCAACGGTGATAACCTTATTGCCTATAAGGGAAACGAGCACGCTTTCAATCTGCTTAGCGTTAAGCTTTGAAAGAACGTCAACGTATTTCTGGAGATCCTCACTGAGCTCAGGGTCGGGAGTTGATGGCGTTGTAGTGCCGCCTGTTGTTTCTGTCGGGTTAATAACGTCGATTATTCCACCTGTAAGGAGTGTTGTAAGGGAAGCGGCTGCGCTCTGTGAAAAGCCTGTGTCGTCCTTAACTGCCGTAACAGCCGCCGAAACGATTGCCTTGATTGACTCGGCGTTGCTCTCATAAGCTGTTTTATATGCCGAATAATCGGTAATGCCTGCAATTACGCTGCTCTTAATCAAATTTCTACCGCCGATTGTTTCAGGATCGTTGCCCTTTTCAACAGCAGCCAAAACAAGACCTGCAATCTCCTTCTGCTGAGCGTCGGTCAACGCATCAACATTAGCACCTGCAAATGCCGGAACGCAAACCGTGAACAACAATGACAAAACAACCAAAACTGACATTACTTTTTTCATATCACGCTATTTCCCTTCTACATTAACGCCTCGATAGGCATAATCTCTTTTATACAAATTGAATTATAACAGTTTGGCAATTCAATGTCAACAGAATTGTGGAATAATTTATCAAAAAACAGTATAAATTTTATCAATTTTTTTGCCAATACTAATAAAGCAGACGCTATTTAAGGGGATTTAATTATGAGTAAAAAGAACAAAAAATCACGCAAAGAGGTCGCCCAAAAGGTCGATAAGCTGACTGCGGAATTCGCTGAAATTTGGGACGGCTCGGACGACGGAATACCCTCCGACGTGCTCGGAAGCTATACGGGAAATCCGACGGAGGTTGACAGACCTATACAGGACGCAGACGACTTATAATATATATACTATTAAAATATGCAAAAAACACTTGCAAAATAATATGATATGTGTTATTATGTCAAGGTACGAATATGATTAAGCTGAGAGTGGGTTTCAAACCCGCTCTCTTAATTTTATAGGAGGAATTATGGCAGAAAAGAAAAAGAACACCGTTTCTGTTGTGTGGGACATTGCAAAGCCGCTTGCCGACGAGCTCGGTTTGGTGCTTTGGGACGTTCGCTTTCAGAAGGAGGGCGTCAACTGGTATCTTCGCATTATCGTTGACAGAGAGGACAGACCCGTTGACATTGACGACTGCGTTAATATGAGCCACGCTATCGACGAGCCGCTTGACAGGCTTGACCCGATTGAGCAGAGCTATTCCTTGCAGGTTCAGTCGCCCGGTATTGAAAGAGAATTGACAAGGGATTTTCATTTTGAAAAGTATCTCGGCGAAAAAATTATGGTTAAATTCATTCACGCATTAAACGGCAAGCGTGAGTACAAGGGCACTCTCGCCTCTTATGACAACGGCAATATTTCAATGGCTCTCGAAAACGGAGAGACGGTTGAATTTAATAAAAAAGAAGCATCGTGGGTAAAGCTCGATGATTTTGGAGGTTTTGAAAAAGATGAATAAGGAATTTTTTGAAGCAGTTGCGATTATGGAAAAGGAAAAAGGTATTCCTGCTGAATATCTCTATGAGAAAATTCAGAATGCGATTGTCGTAGCAGTCAAAAAGGAGTACAACGGCAAGGACGTTATCACTTGTGAAATCGACCCCGAGAAAAGCGAAATGAACGTATATTACTGCCGCACGGTAGTTGACGAGGTTGTTGACCCCGATATGGAAATTTCTCTTGAGGACGCACAGGAAATCAAGAAAAAATACAAGGTCGGCGACGTTGTTAAGGTTAAACTCAGCAAAAAGGACTTCGGCAGAATTGCGGCTCAAACTGCAAAGCACGTTATCCGTCAGGGTATCAGAGACGCCGAAAAGGGTATGATTCTCGAGGAGTTCCAGTCGAAAAATCAGGAGCTTGTTACAGCTAAGGTTCAGCGTGTCGATCCCGTTACGGGCAACGCTACGCTTGAAATCGGCAAGGCTGAGGCTATTCTTCCAAAATCGGAGCAGGTTCCCGACGAGGTGCTTCATGAGGATCAGCTTATAAAGGTATTTATCGTTGACGTTAAGAACACCGACAAAGGTCCTAAGGCTATGATTTCAAGAAGACATCCCGGTCTTGTAAGACGTCTTTTCGAGCTTGAAGTTCCCGAAATTTACGAGGGCACGGTTATCATTGACTCGGTTGCTCGTGAGGCAGGCGCAAGAACAAAGATTGCCGTTCACTCAAAGGATGAAAATGTTGACGCTATCGGCGCTTGCATAGGTCCTAAGGGCTCAAGAGTAAATCAAATCGTTGACATTCTCGGCGGCGAGAAGATCGACATTATAAATTACAGCGAAAATCCCGAGGAGTTCATTGCGGCGGCTCTCGCTCCTGCAAATGTTCTCAAGGTTGAAATCGAGGATGCGGAAAACAAGGTTTGCCACGTTACCGTTCCCGACCATCAGCTTTCGCTTGCTATCGGCAACAAGGGTCAGAACGCTCGTCTTGCGGCTCATCTTACGGGTTGGAAAATCGACATTAAGCCCGAAAGCGGTTTCTACGAGGGTTAATCTTAAAGCAGTTTACTTATTATATCGGCAGGAGATGATATTATGGCAGTTAAAAAAATCCCGATGCGAAAATGCTTAGGCTGTATGGAACAGAAGCCTAAAAAGGAGCTTGTTCGTGTCGTAAAAAGCGCTGACGGCGATATAAGCCTTGACCTTACGGGAAAGAAAAACGGCAGAGGCGCATATATTTGCCCCGAAGTCTCCTGTCTTGAAAAGGCTAAAAAGGCAAAGAGACTCGAACGTGCGTTTGAATGTGCAATTCCCGCAGAGGTCTATGAGGCTATGGAAAGCGAGCTTAAAAATGAATAACAAAGCATTGAATTTGCTCGGAATGGCAAGACGGGCAGACAAGATAAGCCTCGGACACGACGCAAGCGTTGCTTCGATTAAAGAAAAGAAAGCGTGGCTTTGTATTTTAAGTCAAGACGCTTCCGAAAGGCTCAAAAACGAAATGAGCAGGCTTTGCGAAAACGGCAAAGCGGAGTGTACGGTTGTCGATTGCACAATGAATGAGCTCGGTGCGTCGCTCGGCTACAAGACGACGGCGGTTTTGACGCTCAATGACAGAGGCTTTGCCGAAAGATTAACACAACTCATAAGGGAGGAATAATACATGGCGATTAAAAAGAATAAATTGAACGAAGTCGCAAAGGACTTCAATATGCAGAGTAAGGCTCTTATCGAGCTTTTGGGAAAATATTTTGACGGCGAAAAGAAGTCGCAGGCAACGCTTGAGGATAAGGAAATGGACGTTATCTTCGACATTTTGACAAAGCAACATTCGGTTGAAAGCTTTGACGATTATTTTGCAATGCAGAAGGAAAACAAAGAGCCTGCACCGAAGAAGGAAGCGGCTAAAAAGGCTTCGGATAAGAAGCCGACGGACAAAAAGCCTGCTGCCAAAGCAAATGAAAAGGCGGATAACAAGGCTTCAAATCAGGAGCTTCCCAAGAAAAAGGTTAAAGACCCCAACAAGCCTATGCAGTCAAGAACAAAGGGCGAAGTTCGTCATATTGACACAAGAGCAGGCTCAGTTGACCTTGACAAGTACAATGAGAGATATGAGAACATTGCTCCGGCTAACGACAGAAACTCGGACAATGTTGTAAGAAAGCAGAAGCTCAATCAGAAGTCGAAGCAGTATCGCAAGCAGGGTATGAGAAGCCACAAGCACGAGAGCGAGGCTGAAAGGCTCAAGAGAATTGCTGCCGAGAGAGCTAAGAAGCAGATTAAAATTACAGTTCCCGAGGAAATCACAGTCGGCGAGCTTGCTGCTTTGCTTAAAATGACGGCGGCAGAGGTTATCAAAAAGCTGTTCGCACTCGGTATGATGGCAACGGTCAACGAGGTTATCGATTACGATACGGCTGAAATTGTAGCAACAGAGCTCGGCGCAAAGGTTGAAAAAGAGGTCGTTGTTACAATCGAGGAGAGAATTATCGACGATACTGTCGACGCAGAAGAGGATCTTCAGCCCCGTGATCCCGTCGTTGTTGTTATGGGACACGTTGACCACGGTAAGACCTCATTGCTCGACGCTATCCGCAACACCTCGGTTACAAGCACAGAGGCAGGCGGTATCACACAGCATATCGGCGCATACAGAGTTCAGACTCCCGAGGGCAAAATCACATTCCTTGACACCCCCGGTCACGCTGCGTTTACTTCAATGCGTGCAAGAGGTGCAATGGCTACGGATATTGCAATCCTTGTTGTTGCCGCAGACGACGGTATTATGCCCCAGACAATCGAGGCTATAAACCACGCAAAGGCAGCTAACGTTTCAATTATCGTTGCAATCAATAAGATGGATAAGCCCGACGCTTCTCCCGACAGAATTATGCAGCAGCTCACAGAGCATGATCTTGTTCCCGAGGAATGGGGCGGCGACGTTATCTGTATCCCCGTTTCGGCTAAAACTCATCAGGGCATTGACAAGGTGCTTGAGTCAATCAACCTTGTTGCTGAAATGCTTGAATTAAAGGCTAACCCGAACCGTGCCGCAAAGGGTATCGTTATCGAGGCTAAGCTTGATAAGGGCAGAGGTCCTGTTGCTACCGTGCTTGTTCAGAACGGTACGCTCAAAACGGGCGACACGATAGTTGCCGGTACAGCGGTCGGCAGAGTAAGAGTTATGACAAACGAAAACGGCAAGGTGCTCGATTCGGCAGGTCCGTCCGTTCCCGTTGAGATTATGGGACTTGCGGAGGTTCCGCAGGCAGGCGACACATTTGACGCCGTATCTGATGAAAGACTTGCACGTGAGCTTGTTGAGCAGAGAAAGAGAGAGGCTAAGGAAGAGGAATTCAAGCAGTATCAGAAGGTTACTCTCGACAACCTTTTCTCCTCAATTTCTCAGGGCGATATGAAGGAGCTTAACATTATCGTTAAGGCTGACGTTCAGGGCTCGGTTGAGGCTGTTAAGCAGAATGTTGAAAAGCTCTCAAATGACGAGGTTAAGGTCAAGGTTATCCACGGAAGCGTCGGTGCAATTAACGAGTCCGACGTTATGCTCGCAAACGCATCAAACGCAATTATCGTAGGCTTCAATGTTCGTCCCGACCCCGTTGCGGCTGAAATTGCCGAGAGAGACGGCGTTGATATGAGAATGTACAGAGTTATTTATGACTGTATCGAAGAGCTCGAAGCGGCTATCAAGGGTATGCTCGCACCGAAGTTCCGTGAGGTCGTTCTCGGCAGAGCAGAAGTTCGTAACGTATTCAAGCTCTCCTCTGCGGGTATGATTGCAGGCTCGTATGTTCTTGACGGTAAAATCACAAGAAATTCACAGATAAGAGTTGTAAGAGACGGTATTGTTATCTTTGAGGACGCTATCGCTTCTCTTAAACGCTTCAAGGAGGACGCAAAAGAGGTTGCCTCAGGCTATGAGTGCGGCGTGGGACTTGAAAAGTTCAACGACATTAAGGAGGGCGACATTCTCGAAGCGTTCATAATGGAAGAGGTTAAAGCATAAACGCTTTTTCGGAGGTAGAAATGGCAGGTTACAGACAGGACAGAGTGTCCGAGGATATAAAACGTGAAATCATCGCCGTTATCAGAGAGCTCAAAGACCCGAGAGTTAAGGATAAAATGCTCACTGTTGTAAGGGTTGATGTAAGTCACGACCTTTCATTCGCAAAGGTATATATCAGTGCTCTTGACGGAATTGACTCGGCAAAAGAGGCTGTAAAGGGTCTTGTCAGCGCAACGGGCAGAATAAGACACGAGGTCGGTGCAAGGCTCCGACTTCGTAAAACGCCCGAAATGAAATTTGTGGCAGATGACTCCGTTGAGCACGGTATGGAAATTTTCAAAAAAATTGAGGATCTTACGAGGGATAAAGATGAATAAAATCGACGAAAAATCGGCGGCTCGTCTGCTGAAAGATAACGATAATATTCTTATACTCACGCACAGAAATCCCGACGGCGACACGATAGGCAGCGGCTTTGCTCTCCTGCACGCTTTGAAAAAGCTCGGCAAGAAGGTTATGGTCGTATGCACCGATCCGTTCCCCGAAAAGTACGGATATATCGCCCACTCAAACGATGACGACGTCGGGGAAAATCCGTATGTTGTGGCGGTTGACGTTGCGGATATGGAGCTTATCGGAGCACAGTACCGTGCGAAATATGAGCACAGCGTAAATCTCTGCATTGACCACCATATTTCAAACAAGGAATTTGCGGAAAATCTCTGCTTGAGAAGCTGCTCTGCGACGTGCGAGATTATATATGACGTAATCAAGGCTATGGGCGTTGAAATTGACAAGTCTGTTGCCGACAGCCTTTACACGGGCATTGCGACCGATACGGGCTGCTTCCTTTTTTCAAGCGTTACGGCAAGAACGCATATTATCGCTGCGGATTTGATTGAGCACGGTGCGGATTTCTTTGAAATCAACAGAATTATGTTTGAAACGAAATCGCTCGGCTATTTCAAGCTTGAGGCGGCGGCTCTCAACACGGTTGAAATGCACTGCGGCGGAAAATGTGCGTTTATGACCGTTACAATGGATATGCAGAAGCAGGCAGGCACAAAGGACGGCGATTTTGACGGAATTGCAGGACTTCCGAGGAAGATTGAGGGCGTTTTGGTTGCCGCTACCTTCCGTGAGACAAAGGACGGCAATTTCAAGGTGTCTATGCGTTCGCACGAGCCTGTTGATTCGTCAAAGATTTGTATGAACTTCGGCGGCGGCGGTCATTCGAGGGCGGCAGGCTGCACATTCGAAAAGGAAGCTCTCGAAGAAAACAAGAAAAAACTGTTATCTATAATAGAAACGGAACTTAAAGGTATATGACGGGTATCATTTTACTTGACAAACCGAATAATATGACCTCTTTTTCAGCCGTGAACAAAGTAAGACGCTTGCTCTCGGTTAAAAAAGCAGGGCACACAGGAACGCTCGACCCTATGGCTACGGGCGTTCTTCCCATTGCGCTTTCAAATTGCACAAGGTTTATAGATTTACTTCCCGTTCACGATAAGGGTTATGTCGCAACGGCTCGACTCGGCGTTACAACCGATACTCTCGACTCGACGGGCACGGTTTTATCCGAAAGCGAGGTAAACGTTACAAGGGAGCAGCTTGAAAGCGTTTTGGAAAAATACACGGGCGAAATCGAACAGATACCGCCAATGTACTCGGCAATAAGCAAGGACGGAAAAAGGCTCTATGAGCTTGCACGTCAGGGCATTGAAATTGAGAGAGAGGCAAGGAAAATTACAATATATTCCCTTTCGCTTGGCTCGTTTGACGGCGATTGCTTTTCAATATCGGTTGAGTGCTCGGCAGGCACATACATAAGAAGTCTTATTGACGATATAGGGAAAGACCTCGGTTGCGGTGCGATAATGACGGATTTACGCAGAACCTCGGCAAACGGCTTTTCTATAAGTAATTGCGTTACGTTAGAGGAGCTTGAAAGGGCTGTAAATGACGGCACGGCAGATAAATACATCACGCCCATTGAAAAGTGCTTCGACACCTATTGTGAAATTGTTGTTACGGAGGGTCAGGCAAAGCGTTTTTCAAACGGCGGCGAGCTGTCGAGGGATAGGCTCAAGGACAATATTCCCGACGGAATTTACAGGGTTTATTCCCCCGACAGGCTGTTTTTGGGACTCGGAGAAATTGAAAAGGACGGCGAAGTTCTTAAAGTTAGGAGGGTGTATGTCCGTGAATGAAAAATCCATAGCGTTAGGCACATTTGACGGGCTTCACAAGGGTCATTTGCAGGTAATATTGCAGTCCGAAAAGGATAAATATGACCCGTATGTTCTGCTTTTTGACGTTCATCCGCTGTCGGTAATCACGGGCAAAGCCCCCTGCTCTCTCATAACCGACGAGATGAGACGGGATATAATCGAAAGCCTCGGAGTTAAGATTATAGACGTCAGCTTTTCGGAGATTGCCGACTTGCCCTATGACGAGTTTTTCAGGAAATATTTGATTGAAAAATACAACGCAAAGGCTCTCTCTTGCGGAGAAAACTACACGTTCGGCGCAAGGGGCGAGGGCAACGTCGAAAAGCTTAGAAGGCTGTGCGAGGAATACTCGGTTGAGCTGCACATAGCACCCACTCAGACCTACAACGGCGAAACGGTCAGTTCTTCTAAAATACGTAATCTTCTTTCGGACGGCGACATCAGAACCGCAAACGCAATGCTCGGCAGGGAATTTTCCTACCGTTCAATCGTTGTTGACGGCGACAAGCGTGGCAGAACGCTCGGCTTCCCGACGGCAAATCAGTTCTTCCCCGACAATTTTGTAAAACTGAAATTCGGCGTTTATGCTTCGAAAACGGTCATTGACGGCGAGGTTTATCCGTCTGTTACGAATATCGGCATAAGACCCACCGTTCACACGGAGCGTTATCGCAGCGAAACGTATATAATCAACTTTCAGGGCGACATCTACGGCAAGGAAATTGAAATACGCCTGACCGATTTTTTGCGTCCCGAGGAGAAATTCGGCTCACTCTCGGAGCTTTCAAGGGCTATCGAGCACGACAGCAAAATTTCTCAAGAAATATTTAATAATAATACTTGCATTATCTAATTAAAAATTGTACAATAAATATAATATTATAAATTGAAAGGTGTTATAATTATGTGGGCATTAAAAGTTGCATACTACCGTGCTTATCAGAAAGTAATGAAGGTAATGCTTTACTTCCTTGATTGGTCTGAACCTCAGCTTCTTACAGGACCCGGCTCAATCCGTAAATTGCCGTCCGTTATCAAAGAAAAAGGTATCGGCAAGGTTATGATTGTTACCGATAAGGGACTTATGAGCCTTAATTTGCTCGACGGTCTTTTTGAGGAGCTTGACAAGGCAGGCATCAGCTACGTTGTTTATGACGGCGTTCAGCCTAACCCCTCAATCGAAAACATTGAGGAAGCAAGAGAAATGTTCGTTTCAAACGGCTGTGAGGCTATGATTGCTTTCGGCGGCGGCTCTCCGATGGACTGCGCTAAGGCTGCTTGCGCAAGAGTTGTAAGACCCAACAAGACTATCCCTCAGATGAGAGGTGTTTTGAAGGTAATGCGTAAGCTTCCCCCCTTCTTTGCTGTTCCCACCACGGCAGGTACAGGCTCGGAAACAACCGTTGCGGCTGTTGTTTCAAACACACAGACACACGAAAAATACGCTATCAATGACCCGTGTCTCCGTCCTAAGTTTGCGGTGCTTGACCCCGAGCTTACAACGGGACTTCCCCAGAAGATTACTTCGACAACAGGTCTTGACGCTCTCACCCATGCGGTTGAGGCATACATAGGCAAGTCAAATACCCGTGAGACTGAGGATTATGCCGAAAAGGCAACAAAGCTCATCTTCGAAAACCTCGAAACCTGCTACAATGACGGTCAGAACATCGAGGCAAGAGGTCAGATGCTTTTGGCTTCGTTCTATGCAGGTATGGCTTTCACAAGAGCTTATGTCGGCTACGTTCACGCTATCGCACATAACCTCGGCGGTATGTACGGTATTCCGCACGGTCTTGCAAACTCGGTAATTCTCCCCGTTGTTCTTGAGGAATACGGCTCAACAATTTATCCGAGACTTGCAAAGCTTGCTGAAATCGTCGGCATTAACGGTCAGACAGAGGAAGAGCTTGCTAAGGGCTTTATCGCTGAAATCAAGGCTATGAACGAGAGAATGGCTATCCCGACTGCATTTGAGCAGATCAAGGAAGAGGATATTCCGACTATCGTTGAAAGAGCAATGAAAGAGGCTCATCCGTTGTACCCGACACCCGTTATCTTTGACGCTGACAGACTTGCACAGATTGTCAGAAAGCTCAAAGGCTAATTAAAATCAAATAACTAAAAATCCCGAGTACTAAAATGTACTCGGGATTTTTTTATATCTGTTATATAAGGCTTAGTTGCTCGCCCATATCCTCGGCTGAAAGAGTTGAGCCTGCCGCCGGAAGCGTTCTTGTCCTGTACCTTGCAGGCTTTTGGAACATATCCTCGCTAAAATCGGTAACGCTTTCAAGTCGGTGGTTTTTCCTCTGCGTCATAACGCCCACGCCCTGCGTGTCCTTTGTGGTCTTTGGCGATACCGCACCCGTGTTGAGAAGCAATATTCTGCCCGACGACGATTTCATAACGATTTCGCAGTCCTCTTTGATATGCCTTATCGCAACAATCGGGAACTTGTCGCAATATGCCTTGATAAGCTTCTTACGGTTTGTCTTTGTCTCATATGCGCTCATGTCGACCTTTGCGACCTTACCGTTCTCGAAGAAGAAAAGCATATAACCCTTGTAGTCCGTTGTAACCGCCATATAAACAGCAGCCTCGTCCTTATCCATTTGAAGTGCCGACGCTACAAATTCGCCCAATACGCTCGCCTTTGTGTCCGAAAAATCAGCCGCTTTTGCCTTGTAAACCTGACATTTATCGGTGAAGAACAGCAAGTCGGTGTTGTTCGAAGCCTCGACAGTCTGCACTATCTCGTCGCCCTCTTTGAGCTTCTGCTCTCCGCTCATACGAAGCGATTGAGGAGTGATTTTTTTGAAATATCCCTCTTTCGTGAAGAAAAGAGTAACGGGATAATCGGGGATTTCTTCGATTTCCTCGTCGTCCTCCTCGACGTCCGCAAAAATAATCTCCGTTCTTCTCGGCTTGTCGTACTTCTCCGCAACCTCTTTAAGCTCTGCAATGATAATCTTCTTAACCCTTGATTTTGAGGAAAGAATATCCTCCATATCCTCAATATCCTTGCGAAGCTGCTCAATATCGGCTGTACGCTTTAGGATATATTCACGGTTGAGGTGGCGAAGCTTGATCTCTGCAACATATTCAGCCTGAATTTTGTCAATTCCGAAGCCGATCATCAAGTTCGGGACAACCTCTTGTTCCTCGTCTGTGGAACGGATTATCTTAATTGCCTTGTCAATATCAAGCAAAATTTTCTGCAAGCCTTCGAGCAAATGAAGCTTGTCCTTTGCCTTTGAGAGGTCAAAATAAACACGTCTGTTTACGCACTGAGTTCTGAACGCAATCCATTCAAGCAAGAGCTCACGAACGCCCAAAACCCTCGGTGTGCCTGCGATAAGCACATTGAAGTTACAGCCGAAGGAGTCCTCCAACGGAGTTGACTTGAACAGCTTTTTCATCAGCTTGTCGGGGTCTGTGCCTCGCTTTAAGTCGATTGTGATTTTAAGACCCTTCTTGTCCGTCTCATCACGAATATCGGAAATTTCCTTGACCTTACCCGCCTTTGCAAGGTCGATTATCTTGTCGATAATAGCCTCGCTCGTTGTGGTAGCCGGAATTTCGTATATATCAATACAGTTCGACGATTTATCGTAATTATATTTCGCACGGAGTTTGAAACTGCCTCTGCCCGTACGGTAAATCTCACGCATAAGCGCTTCGTCATAGATAATCTGACCGCCGCCGATAAAATCGGGTGCTTTGAGCGTTTCCATAATATCTGCGTCGGGGCCTTTGATAAGCTCAACGGTCGTGTTGCAAATTTCGCCCAAGTTAAACGAGCAAATATTTGAAGCCATACCGACGGCAATACCCATATTTGCGTTTACAAGCACCGACGGAAATGTTACGGGGAACAAGGTCGGCTCTTGCATTGAGTTGTCGTAGTTTGGAACAAAATCAACCGTGTCCTTGTCAATATCTCTGAAAAGCTCCGCTGCAATGGGGGCAAGCTTTGCCTCCGTGTATCTCGAAGCCGCATATTGCATATTTTTTGAATAGGACTTACCGAAGTTACCCTTTGACTCGATATACGGATGAAGCAAGCTCTCGTTACCACGTGCAAGTCTTATCATTGTTTCGTAAATCGCAGCGTCGCCGTGGGGGTTTAACTGCATTGTACGTCCGACAATGTTTGCACTCTTGACGGTCGCACCGTTCAAAAGTCCCATTTTATACATGGTGTAGAGCAATTTTCTGTGCGAGGGCTTGAAGCCGTCGATTTCGGGTATCGCTCTCGACATAATAACGCTCATTGCATATGGCATATAGTTTATTTCGAGCGTGTCGATAATATTTTGATGCACAACCTCTCCCGCACCGGAGATATGAGCGTTTAAGCTCAAATCTTCTTCGTGGGATATTTCGGTTTTCTTTTTCTTAGCCATTTATTTCTCCTCGTGTTCTGATTTCGTTTGACGCCTTAAAAATACAGCTGCTTTTCAGCCTCCCTTGTGTAAAGGGAGGTGCCGAACAAACGTGAGGCGGAGGGATTGTAATGTTGATTATATATGATTTTGTAAAAAATCCCTCAGTCAAATGCTTCGCATTCGACAGCTCCCTTTACAAGGGAGCCTGCATTTGCACATAATTTTTCAATTCATTAAAAGCCCTGCCTTATGACAAATCGGTCAAATCGATATACTGATAACCGTTTTCGGCAATGTAGTCTTTTCTGCCCTGAAGATTGTCGCCCAAAAGCAAATCGAACTTGTCCGCAACCGCTTCGGGACTGTAATCCGGCTCAACCTTGATAAGACGGCGGGTTTTCGGATTCATTGTCGTAAGCCACATCATTTCGGGCTCGTTCTCACCGAGTCCCTTTGAACGCTGAACGGTATATTTCTTGTCGCCGATTTCTTCAAGCACCTGCGCCTTTTCCTTTTCCGTATAGCAGAAATAAGTGTCGTCCTTGCAGTTTATCTCATAAAGCGGAGACTCTGCGATAAACACCTTGCCCTCTTTAATGAGAGTCGGCATAAGACGGTAAATCATTGTGAGAATAAGCGTTCTGATTTGGAAGCCGTCAACGTCGGCATCGGTACAGATTATGACCTTGCTCCAACGAAGATTGTCCATATTGAAAAGCGAAAGATTTTTGTTAGCCTTTGAGCTTACCTCAACGCCGCAACCGAGTACCTTTATCAAATCCGTGATGATTTCAGACTTGAAAATCTTAGGATATTCAGCCTTTAAGCAGTTGAGAATTTTACCTCTGACGGGCATAATCGCCTGAAAAGCAGAGTCCCTCGCCTGCTTACAAGCACCGAGAGCCGAGTCGCCCTCTACTATGAAAATCTCTCTTTCGCTTACGTCTTTTGAACGGCAATCGACGAACTTTTCAATTCTGTCGGTCATACTGTTGCTTGACTGCAAGGTCTTTTTAATGTTAAGCCTTGTGCTTTCAGCCTTAATTCTCGAACGCATATTGATAAGCACCTGCTCGGCTATCTTATCCGCTTCGATTTTGTTTTCTATGAAATACACTTCAAGGCTATGCTTCAAGAACTCTGTCATTGCCTCTTGAATGAATTTGTTTGTAATCGCCTTTTTGGTCTGATTTTCGTACGAAGTCTGAGTCGAGAACGACGAAATTACAAGCACAAGGCAGTCGTCAACATCCTGAAATGTGATTTTAGAGTCGGTTTTGAGGTATCTGCTGTTCGCCTTGAGATAAGAGTCAATCTGCGAAACAAACGCACTCTTAACCGCCTTTTCGGGTGCTCCGCCGTGCTCCAAAAAGCTTGAGTTGTGATAATATTCTTTAAGCTGTACCTTGTTTGAGAAGCACAGCGCAATGTTCATTTTGACCTTGTATTCGGGCATATCGGCTCTGTCCTTGCCCTTGCGCTCGGTCTGCCAGAACTGAACGGACGAAAACGCCTTGTCGCCGACGATTTCCTTAACATAGTCGGTAATTCCGTGCTCGTATGAATACTCATACTTTTCAAAGGAATTTGTGCCGACCTGCTCTCTCAATATGAACTTAACGCCCTCGTTTACGACCGACTGACGCTTTATTGTCTCCTGATAATATTCAAGCGGAATGTCGATGTCCGTGAAAACCTGCAAATCGGGCTTCCAACGAATACGGGTGCCCGTGTCCCTTTTGCTGTAAGGCTCTTTTTGAAGCTCTCCGACAGGCTCGCCGTGCTCAAAATTCATTTTATAGCAGAAGCCGTTTTTGTGAATTTCCGCCTCCATATATTCGGACGCATACTGCGTAGCACAAAGTCCCAAGCCGTTAAGACCGAGCGAATACTCATAAGTGCCGCCGTTATTCGTGTTGTATTTACTTCCTGCATACATCTCGCAGAAAAGAAGCTCCCAGTTGTATCTTCCCTCTTTCTCGTTGTAGTCCATGGGCATACCTCTGCCGTGGTCGAGAACCTCAATCGAGCCGTCAAGGAATTTTGTAACGGTGATTTCGTTACCGTAGCCCTCTCTCGCCTCATCGATTGAGTTTGAAAGAATTTCAAAAACCGCATGCTCACAGCCCTCAATTCCGTCAGAGCCGAAAATAACCGCAGGTCTTAAACGGACCCTGTCGGCGCCCTTTAACTGTGATATACTTTCTTCGGTATATTCCGCTTTCTTTGCCATTTTATTCCATCCTTAAACACATATATTATAACCTATATATTTTACACTATATGTAGGGGTTAAGTCAAGTTTTACTGAATATGTTGAGAGTTAGGAGTGGGGCAAATGCCCTGACGGGCAGAGACAAATGCCCTGACGGGCAGAGAGAAACGCCCTGACGGGCAGAGAAGAGTGAAAAGTGAATAGAGAATAGTGAAAAGAAGTGGGTGCTTCGCACGGATTGAATTATATCTACAACACGTAGGGGCAGCCGCATTTCAGCCTCCCTTGTGTAAATGGGGGTGCCAAACGAACGTGAGGCGGAGGGATTGTAAGGTTGATTTTATATGATTTTGTAAAATCCTACACCCCGTAGGGACAGGGCTTGCCCCTGTCCGCAATCTATATCAAATTCAATTTGTGCTTCCGCCCCATCTTTGAGGGGGCTGTCATTTTTCCGCAGAAAAAATGACTGAGGGAGTTGTTTCAAGCTTGATATGACTTGCTTTACTCCCTCAGTTTCGCTACGCTCAACAGCTCCCTCAACGAGGGAGCGGAATGTTTAATATAATTTGAAAAAATTGTTGAAAGTCAGCCTCCCTTGTAAAGGGAGCCTTTGACGGACAACTGCAAGGGTTGTCCGTACCGTATTGGATATATCAATTTTCAGTTCATTGTGCTGTCTTTGCGGCGGACCTTGCGCTTATGCCCCTGCTCGTCAACGATATAGGTGTTGTCAAGCTGTGCGACAAGGTTTTTCTTGAACGCCGCAAGGTATTCCCGACGAAGCCTCGCCTGCTCTGCCTTTTCCTCCTCGGTCAAGCCCTCCGCCTTTTCCTTATGCGCCAATTCGTTTATTCTTTTTAATCTCTCTGTCTCCATTTTTATCTTTCCTCACAATAATTTTTACTTTTATATGATAACATAAAATAATATCGGTTTACAAGTAAATAAAAATATACTAAAATATATATAAATAAAAATGAAACAGGTGCAATATGAATTTTAAGCTGCCCGAAAAAGTAAACAGCATTATAAGGCTTCTCAAAGCGAACGGTTACGAAGCGTATGCCGTCGGCGGTTGCGTGCGTGATATGGTTATGGGCGTTGTTCCCAACGACTTTGACATTACGACCTCTGCCCTGCCCGAGGAGACAATGCAGGTTTTCAAGGATTACAGAATTATTGAAACAGGAGTTAAGCACGGCACGGTTACGGTCATTTGCGACCACGAGCCGTTTGAAATTACGACCTATCGGATAGACGGCGATTATCTTGACAGCCGCCACCCCGAAAGCGTGAGCTTTTCCCGAAATCTCAAGGACGACCTTGCAAGACGAGATTTCACGGTGAACACGCTCTGCTATAACGAGGAGGACGGTCTTATCGACCTTTTCGGCGGCGTCGGAGATATTGAAAACGGGCTTATCCGTTGTGTCGGCGACCCTGAAAAGAGATTTTCCGAGGATGCGTTGAGGATTATGCGTGCACTCCGATTTTCTGCGACTCTCGGCTTTTCTATTGACGGGGAAACGGCAAGGTGCATACATTCTCAAAGGGATTTGCTCAAAAACATTGCCGTTGAACGCATAAGAGACGAGTTTACAAAGCTCCTTTGCGGCAAAAAGGCTTTCGGTGTTTTAAGCGAATTTCACGATGTTATCGAGGTGTTTATCCCCGAATTTGCCGAGATTTTCGACTGCGAGCAGAACACGCCCTACCACGTTTACGACGTCGGCTGCCACACTCTCCACGCCCTGCGTGCCATTGAGAACGAAAAAGTGCTTAAAATAACTATGTTTTTCCACGATTTCGGAAAGCCTAAGGCTAAATTTACCGACTCTCACGGCGTTGACCATTTCAAGTGCCACTCTTCAATCGGTGCTGAAATGAGCCGTGAAATTCTCAAGCGTATGCGCTATGATAATAAGACTGTCGAAAAGGTATCGACGCTTATCGCCATACATTCAGAGCCGTCCCCGAAAACGAAAACCGACGCAAAGCTCCTGTTGAGCGAGGTCGGAGAGGAAAATTACAGGGATTTCATCAAGGTACGCCGTGCGGATTGTCTTGCAAAGGCAGACCCACATTCCCACGACGAAAAGCTCAAGGTTATGAAAGACCTGCTCGACGAAATAATCGAAAATAACGAGTGCTATCGGCTTTCCGATTTGAAAATTGACGGAAACGACCTTATAAAAGCAGGCTTTTCCGACGGCAAGGATATAAATTCAGCGTTGCAGATTTTGTTTATCGAGGTCTTGGTTGACAACGAAAAGAACAGCAAGAGCTACCTTGCTTCAAGGGCGAAGGCTTTGTTAGAGGAAATTTGATGACAAGAAGGCTGCAATATATAATCCCACACGAATATTCGTCAAGACGGGTGCTTGATTTTCTCAAGCACCTCGGTTTTTCGCACCGTCTTATCACGAAATTGAAGCAAGCGCCCGACGGGATATTGTTAAACGGCGAGCATATTCGGACAATCGACCCTATGAGCGAGGGCGACGTACTTGAAATAAATCTGCCGACGGACAAAAAAGAAAGCATTTCAATTCCCGTTGAAATGCCGCTTGATATAATCTATGAGGACGACGATATTTTGGTGCTGAACAAGCCTGCAATGCTTGCGGTGCACGAAAGTCACAATCATTTGGGCGACACGCTTTCAAATGCGGTTGCGTTTCATCTGAAAAAAGAGGGTAAGCCGTCTGCTTTCAGGGCTGTCGGCAGGCTTGACAAGGGTACTTCGGGACTTATGGTCTGCGCCTTGAACAGATATGCCGCTTCTCGTCTCTCCGGCAAGATTAAAAAGCAATATCTTGCGATAGCAACGGGCGTTTATGAGGGCGAGGGAACGATTGACGCACCTATCTACCGCCCCGACCCGATTTTGACCGTGAGAACGGTTGACGAGCGTGGAGAAAAGGCGATTACCCATTGGAAAGCCTTGAAAAATGACGGAAAAAACACGCTTTTGAGAGTAAAGCTTGAAACGGGCAGAACGCACCAAATCAGAGTTCATTTTGCCTCGCTCGGCACGCCGCTTGTGGGCGACACAATGTACGGCACACCCGACGAAAGAATTTGTCATCAGGCGTTGCACTGCTGCGAATGTCGGTTTGTTCATCCCGTGAAAAATGAGGAAATGCACTTCTTTTGCGATATGCCCGACGATATGAAAAGCATTATAGAATAAAAAACACCCTCGGATATGAATTTTATCCGAGGGATTTTTGTTGTGTTTTATTCCCAATTTATATTGAGTGCGTCGATTTTAAGACCGTTGTTTGTAGGCTGCCAATCCTTTCCGAGCGAAACGCTGTCCTGCGGGCATTTCATATTGACTGCGGTAAGGTTTGTGCAGTTAAAGAACGCATAATCTCCAATCGCCGTAACGCCCTTTGGAATGGTGATTTCTTTAAGCGACGAGCAATAACCGAAGGCGTCCTTTTCAATCAATGTAACATTTTCGGGAAGTGAGAAATTCTCCATTGCCGAGCATTTGAAAAATGTTTTTTCACGGATTTCCGTCACGCTGTCGGGAAGTACGATTTCCTTTATGACAGAGCACTTATAAAATGCCTTTGTAGCGATTATTTCGACGCCGTCGGGAACGGTATATGTACTTTCCTTAACCTTCTGCGTTTTGCCGTCGGAGGCGGTTTTTTCGACCTCTGTAACGTCCTTTGCAAGCGGATAGAAAAGCAACTGCTTCATATCCTTTGTAAACAGCACGCCGTCAACCGAGCAATAATACTCGTTTTCGGGGTCAACGACATACATTTTGAGCTTCTGATTGTTTTCAAACGCCCAAGAGCCTATCTTGCTTACGTTTTTGCCTATCTTGATAACCTCTGCATTTTCAAGGTTACAGCCTGAAAAATCGGCAATTTCCGTTACGGGCAAGCCCTCGTATTCGTCGGGAATTTCAAATTCGGTAATGCTCGATTTGTTTGAAAATTCCTTGACCGTGCAGGAAGCTTCGCCTTTTTCAAACACAAGCGTTTCGTCGCCGAGCCCTATTCCCTCGCCGCAGCCCGAGAACAGAACGCCTATCAAAATTACAAGTGCGAGAATTATCGCTGATTTTCTTTTCATACTGCCGCCTCCTGCTCTTCCGTTTTCTTCTTGCCCTCAACACGCTCTTTCAGTTCCGTAACGCAGCGTTCGTATTTTTCCTTTGTCAAGTCATAGAAAACGAACGGAACAGTTACGAACACAAGCGAAATTATCGTAGCCCAGGTGTAAATTGAAAATACGTGTGTGAGGATTTGCGAGTCATAGAGAACGTCCCAGTCCGACGTAAAGCCGATAAGCTTGAGGAGATACGGAACAATGTAGCTCAAGCCCATTGTAACGGGATTTAAGAACCATGAGAACACGCCCGACATTGAGTCCGCACGCTCTCCGAAGCGCCATTGATGGTAAATCTGAACGTCTGCGCCGAGACCCGTGCTGACGCCGTCAACCACCGGCTGAATTGTGTTTTTAAGTGTAAGAGAAATTAAGAAAATGTAGATATTTCCCGTCTTTACCGCAAGGACAATGCCGAAGCACATCAGAATTGTCAACGCCCTTGAAATGAGCAGGATATTACGCTTTTCAAATTTTCTTGTGAGTATCGGGCACATAATGTTGCCGACGGTCATTCCGACAACAACGATATTTGCCGCAATTCCCGAAAACCACTCCATTCTCAGCGAATAGATAAACCACCAAGCAAGCAGGTTTCCTATGTGCCACTGATAAAGTCCGAGGGTGTTCGAGATGTTTATAATCCAAAAATACTTGTTTTTAAGCACATTTTTTGCGCCCTTAAAGAACGTTACCTTTTCTCGTTCTTCAATCGGCGGCTCAATTACACGCTCCTTGCATTTTACAACGAACAGCGATACAAGCACGCCCACGAAGCTGAAAATCGGAACGAAAACCTTATATGTTTTAAGGTTCAAGTAGCCGCCCGTTACCGAGATGAGCAACGGCAATACCATACCGATAATCGACGGGAAAAGTCCAGTTACAATCGGCACTATCGAATAAAGCCGCTGTCTCTCCTGTGAGTTCGGCGTGATAAATGCCACAAGTCCGTTGACGCCTATAAAGTTATTATAGAAGAACAGCACAAGCGAAAAGCCGAAGTTCAAGACTATCAAACGTTTTGTGTAGCTCATTTCGAGAAGCGGAAGATAAGGAATTATCGAGGTAATAATCGCCGCAGGCAAGCCGCAAGCCAACAGCATCGGCTTCAGTCTGCCGTACTTTGCACTGAACAGACGGCGAACAGCCCAAGTGAAATAGTTTGTAAGTCCTGCGACAAGCAGGTTGTTTCCGATAAGCTGCGGAAGTCCCTTGATGATAAACTCAAAGCTTTCCGACGGAATAAAATAACAGCATATTCCGATGATAATTTCCGACAGGTACGCAATGTGCGCAAACCGTCTCATCTTTGGCGTTAGTCTGCCGTGGTTTTCGTAAATTAAAACGCCGACAGGATTGAACACGATAAGAATGTAACCGATTATCGTGCCGATTATTCCGATTACGGTAAAATCCAAGTTTGAAATTCCCATAATCGAGCCTGTAAAATAGGTTGCGGAAAAGGTCATTATAGCCGCAAAGGTCATATAGATATATGTACCTGCCTGACCCAACGTGTAAGCCGCCACCTCGGAAAGTGAAAGGTACTCGCCCTCGTTCGGCTTGTTCCAATGCTCCTTGACGTAGGACGGCACTCCCTTTACCTTGCCGACAAGCTCCTTAGCTTTCATAATATACCCCCTAATAAAAAAGGGCGGATATTGGTCCGCCCTGTAATTCATAAAAATCAACCGTTAAGAAGTGCAAAAATCTTCTTGTTTGACTTATAAAGATTTACATAAGCTTCATAGTTTCTGTCATATACCGACTTTAACGAATAGTCCGGTATGAAGGTCTTTGCTGCGGGAATAAGCTTTTTAGCCTGTGTTATATCGTCGATAATTCCCGTACCGACTGCTATTGTGATTGCCGCACCGACTGCGCCGATATTCTGCGGACTGTCAACCGTTTCAACCGTTCTGCCCGTGCAGTCTGCGAGGATTTGACAGGTAACGTCGGAAAGTGCGCCGCCGCCTACAAATCTCAAGGTTTTAGAGGTCTGTATCTTCTTCTCCTGCGTTTCAAGGAACCAACGAAGATGGAAGCAAACGCCCTCGTAAACGGCTCTTATCATCTCGGATTTACCTGTGTCGAGGCTTATGTTGAAGAACATTCCCCTTGCGTTCGGGTCCTCAAACGGACAGCGATTTCCGTGAAGCCACGGGGTAAAGATTACTCCGTTAGAGCCTGCCGGAACTTCGCTGATTACAGCCGCCATATATTCAAACAGGTTTGTGTAAACCTTTTCAATATCGCCCTTACCACGTCTTAAATCGTGGCTCTTATCAAGATATATGTCAATTTCGTCAAGTGCAAGATGATCCTTGACCCACTCAACACATTTGCCTGCGGTTTCAAGCTCCGCAAAGTAGTTATAATATCCGTCCTTTGCACCGACAATAGCCGCTATCATTGAAGTTGTATCGACAATGGACTTATCGACAACGGTTGATACCCAACCCGATGTACCCTGATAAATATGCGTGTCGCCCAGCTCAACAGCACCTGCTCCGACGCCGATAAGCGAAGCGTCTCCGCCGCCGCCGAACACCGCCGTACCCTCTTCAAGTCCGAGCTCCTTCGCCGCTTTTTCGGTAAGCTCGCCGACCTTATCTGTGGATTTCACGATTTTTGCAAGATGATTCATATTTACGCCGAGCATATCGCACATTTGCTTGCTCCACGTCTTTTTCTTAATGTCGTAAATCATTGTCGAGAAAGCCGAGTCGTGAGTCATAACAAATTCGCCTGTCATTCTCGCAATAAGATATTCCTTGACGTCGAGCCACTTATATACCTTGCTGAAATTCTGCGGCTCGTTGTTCTGCGTCCACTTATATTTCCAAATCGGATCCTTTACCGAAAGCGGTGCCGCACCCGTAATCGCAAGCGACTTCAACACCTTTACGGCATTACCGCCTGCTATCTGCGGTGCGCCGCCCATACCGTCCTTTAATTCCTGCGTTGCACGCTGATCCATATAGCTGAACGCACGTCTTACCGCCTTTGCGTCCTTGTCAACAAGTACAACGCCCTGCATCTGCGAACAGAATGAAATGCCCGAAATCTTTTTCTTGTTGATTTTGGACTTTTTCATAACTTGGTTTGTACACTTACGCATTGCCTCCCACCACTCGTCAGGGTCCTGCTCTGCGCCGCCGTTTGGCATAACATAAAGCTTATATCCCTCGCTGTGAGCCGCTACAAGCTCAATCCTGTCGCTGATGGAAAAAATACAGGTCTTAACGCCCGTTGTTCCAATGTCGTAAGCTATTACATATTTTCCTTCTGCCATCGAAAAATCACCTTTTTCCTAATATATAAAAATACCTTTTATTGCCTTTTATTTTTTCAATGCGGATTTAATAAATTTCAAGCACTGCTCGACAACAAAATCGTCCTTTTCAAGTATGCTGTCGCCTGCGTAAATCTTAAAGCGTTCCTTGTAATAATCGCACGCATAGGAGAATTGAAGCGACATAAACATATTGTCAAGGAGATAAGCCGCAAACGCCGAATCAATATCCGTTCTGACGTCGCCCGCCTTTTTGCCCTGCTCGATAGCCGTATAATAAATCCTCGCCGTCATAGACTCCATTTCATTTGCGAAATACCCTGCAAAGCGTGGATTGCTCTCGTTGGTCATAACGTTGTAGAACTTGATTATAAGCTCATTTTCCTTTGAATACTTCTGAATGGTGCGAAGTATCTGCTCTACCTTCAAAAGTATATCCTCATCACTCTGCGAAAGAGCCGTGAGCAAATTGTCCATAGTAGCAATATTGTAATTCACTATGGTCAGGAACAAGTCCTGCTTATTGTCAAAATACTTATAAAGCGAGCCGACGCTTATCTGTGCTTTTTTGGCAATATTATTGATATTTGCGTTCTCAAAGCCCTTGAGCGCAAACTCCTTTGTTGCGACGTTTATAATCCTCTCACGCTTTTCCTTTGAGATATTGTCAAACGTCGGCTTATGGTGTTTTTTAAGATCCAAAAGTTATCACCTTATCGTTCCGAATGGCATATGACAATCACTGTCAGCCGTGCCTTTATACACCTAATCATTTTATCATAAAATAAGCCGATATTACAAGAAAAAAACTAAAAAAGCCGCTAATTTCAACAATATAGAAAATTCACTTGCCGATATTTGTACATATTGCACATATAAAATAAACTTGTTCATTAAAACATATGGTGTTATACTGTTACAAAGCTTATTTCGGAGGCTGAAATATGAATATTATCAATAAAATCATCCGCAAGCTGTCGGGTGCTGAATTGGCACAGCAGCAAGCGGCGGCGGTTTTGGGCGGAAAGGCAAACGAGAGTATTGTTCCCCTGCTTCGCAAGGCAGGTGCGGACGGCTGCGTTTTGCTTAAAAATGACGGCTCATTGCCGTTTAGCCAAAATGACTCCGTTGCGGTTTTCGGCAGAGTTCAGAACGATTGGTTTTTTGTCGGAAACGGCTCGGGCGGAGATGTTTGCACGCCGTACACAACAAGTCTTATCGACTCAATTGAGGCGGAACAGCCGTTTAAGATTGATTTACAGCTAAAAGAAAAGTACAAGACTTTCAGCGACTCGCACAAGGTTGATCCGGGATTTTGGGCGCATTGGCCTCGGTTTTACCCCGAAATGAAAATATCGGACAGCGAGGTTAAAAGAGCCTCCGAGAGAAATACAAAGGCTCTTGTGATAATCGGCCGTTCCGCAGGCGAGGACAGGGAAAACGTGCTTAAAAAAGGCAGCTATTACCTGACCGACGCCGAAACGAGGTTGCTCGATTCTGTTACAAGGCATTTTAAGAGCGTTACGCTTTTGCTCAATATCGGAAGCCTGATTGACTTTGAAAAAATCGCTTCGTATAAAGACCGTATTTCCTCGATTATGCTTGTTTGGCAGGGCGGTATGGAAAGCGGAAATTCCGTATGCGATGTGCTTTCGGGCAAGGTTTCTCCCTCGGGAAAGCTCACGGACACAATAGCTCTTCGCTATGACGATTATCCGTCATCTGAAAATTTCGGCAACAAAGACGAAAACAAATACACCGAGGATATTTTTGTCGGTTACAGATATTTTGAGACCTTCTGTCCCGAAAAGGTGCTTTACGAGTTCGGCTTCGGACTTTCCTACACCGAATTTTCACAGGAGATTATCAAAGCGGATTTCTCGGACGGCAAGTTCACAGCCGAGGTTAAAATAAAAAATATCGGCAAGGTGTCGGGCAGAGAGGTTGTTCAGTTATACGTTCGTGCACCCCTCGGAAAGCTGCCGAAGCCAAAAAAAGTGCTCACGGCGTTCAAAAAGACCAAGCTTTTAGCACCTGACGGGGAGGAAATTATCACACTTTCCTGCAATGAATACTCTTTCGCTTCCTTTGACGACGACGGCTCGACGGGAAACAGAAATTGCTATGTTACAGAGGGCGGAAATTATGATTTTTACATCGGAAAAAGTGTCAAATCCTGTGTAAAGGCGTTTTCCTTTACACAGAGCGAAACGAAGGTACTCGAACAGCTCTCCGAAATGCTCGCAGTGCCTGATTCTATGCGGTTTGACAGACTTTCCTACAAAGTTGAAAACGGTAAAATCACACCCTGTCATTCCCCCGTTCCGTATCGCACAACAAATCTTCACGATATAATTTTGAAAGGACTTCCGAAAGGTCAAAAATACACGGGCGACCGCAGCATAAAGCTACGTGATGTGCGTGACAGCAAGGCGAAAATGTCGGATTTTGTCGCTCAATTAAGTCCCGACGAATTGGAGCTTATCACACGAGGCGAAGGACCTATGAATTCCTCGCTCGGTGCAAAGGGTAACGCAGGCGCTATCGGCGGCGTGAGCGAGTCCTTGCGTGAAAAAGGTATTCCGCCGATTATCACGACCGACGGCCCGTCGGGCATAAGACTTCTGACCTCCTGCTCGCTTATGCCGTGCGGTACGGCTCTTGCCTGCACCTGGGACACGGAGCTTATCGAAAGCCTTTTTGATGAAATGGGCAAGGAAATGGTCGAAAAAGGGTCGGACGTGCTTTTAGCTCCCGGAATGAACATACACCGAAACCCCTTGTGCGGACGAAATTTTGAATATTATTCGGAAGACCCTGTTTTATCGGGCGAAATGGCAACAGCGACCGTTTTGGGAATACAGAAAAACGGCGTAAGTGCCTGCCCGAAGCATTTTGCGTGCAACAATCAGGAATACAACCGAAACTACAACAATTCCGTTGTTTCACAAAGAGCGTTGAGAGAGATATACTTAAAGGACTTTGAAATTTGCGTTAAAAAGGCTAAGCCCTTGAACATAATGACAAGCTATAACAAGATAAACGGCGTGTGGAGTCATTATAATTACGAACTTTGCACCTGTGTTCTTCGCAACGAGTGGAATTATGACGGCGCAGTTATGACGGATTGGTGGATGCGCTATGCACCCTCCCCCGAATTCCCCGAGCTCAACGGCAATGCATACAGGGTAAGGGCGCAGGTTGACGTGCTTATGCCCGGCGGCAAAACCGCTTTGAGCAAGTCCTTTGAGCCTGACGGCACGCTTCTTGAAACCTATCAAAAGGACGGCGGCATAACTCTCGGAGAGATGCAAAGATGTGCAGAAAACGTGCTTAATATGGCACTAAGAACAAATAAAGGTAAAAATTTATAATAAACGGAGTAACCTTATGGAAAAGTACCTTATCAACCCAAATCAGAAAATCAGCAAAATCAGCAAGGATATTTACGGTCATTTCAGCGAGCACCTCGGCAGATGCATCTATGACGGAATGTATGTCGGCGAAGGCTCGGATATTCCGAACGTAAACGGTATGCGCTGCGACGTTGTAAACGCTCTGAAAGAGATGGGAATACCAGTTTTGCGTTGGCCGGGCGGCTGCTTTGCGGACGAATATCATTGGAAGGACGGTATCGGCGAGAAATCCAAGAGAAAAAAGATGATAAACACCCATTGGGGCGGTGTCGTCGAGGATAATTCCTTCGGCACGCATGAGTTTTTTGAGCTTTGCCGTCAGCTCGGCTGTGACGCTTACATTAACGGAAATGTCGGCTCGGGTACGGTCGAGGAAATGAACGAATGGGTTGAATATATGACCTTTGACGGCGTGTCGCCTATGGCTGAATTGAGGGCTGAAAACGGGCACAAAGAGCCGTGGAAAATCAAATATTTCGGCGTCGGCAACGAGAGCTGGGGCTGCGGCGGAAATATGGACCCCGAATACTACGGCGACCTTTTCAAAAGGTACAACACATATGTCAGAGATTATGATTCTAACTATCACATAAACCGTATTGCCTGCGGTCCTAACGGCAACAACTATCACTGGACAAAGCAGGTTATGGACAAGGTAAAGTACCACGCAAACGGACTTGCGCTTCACTATTACACCGTGCCGACGGGAAATTGGGATCACAAGGGCTCGGCTACCGAATTTGACGTAGCTGAATATGACTCGACAATTTCAAAGGCTTATGAAATGGAGCTGCTTGTCAGCAATCATATCAAAATGATGGACAGCGTAAAGCCCGACCATAGGGTAAAGCTTGTCATTGACGAATGGGGCACTTGGTTTGACGTGGAGCCGGGCACAAATCCGGGCTTCCTCTATCAGCAAAGCACAATGAGAGACGCCGTTGTTGCAGGTCTTACGCTCAATATTTTCAACAAGCACGCCGACAGAATTATGATGGCTAACATTGCGCAGACAGTCAATGTTTTGCAGGCGGTCATCCTCACGGACGGCGACAAAATGGTGCTTACACCGACCTATCACATTTTCAAAATGTATAAGGATCATCAAGAAAACACGCTCGTCGGCTCGTTCCTTACAACAAAGGAACTGACCTCGGAGATGAACGACAAAAAGGCTTATCCGCAGCTGACAGAATCGGCTTCGGTTGACGAAAACGGCGTTGTTTATTCGACAATTACCAACTGCTCTGCAAGTGAAGCGGTTGAAATCAAGTGTCAGGTTGCCGACACAAGCGTTACAAAAATCACGGCAGAAATCCTCACAGGCGATATTCACGATAAGAACGATTTTGAGGACGGCGAGAGGGTTACTGTAAAGGCTTTTGACGATTTTGAAATGACCGCCGACGGCTTTATTGCCACTATTCCTGCTTGCTCGATTGTGAAGTTCATAATAAAATAATATGGAAAAATGCAAAAGATGTCTGCTTCGTGAAAGTGCCGAGGCTGACGTGTATGAGGATATTAAAAGCCGAATTGAAAGGCTGTCCGAAAGCGACAGGGCGGACGAACGCACCTACAATTCACGCATTGAATTTTGCAAGACCTGCGAGCATTTGATTTCGGGCGTTTGTATGAAATGCGGCTGCTACGTTGAGTTCCGTGCGGCGTTCAAAAAGCAAGCCTGCCCGATAAAACGGTGGTAAAACCGTTGCGGAGTGAGGGGTATGGAGTGTGGAGTAGGGGCAACCCTTGCGGCTGTCCGACAAAGGCTCCCTTGTAAAGGGAGCTGTCGTTTTTTTGGAACAAAAAAATGACTGAGGGATTTTTATAAAATCATATAAAATCAACCTCACAATCCCTCCGCCTCACGTTCGTTCGGCACCTCCCTTTACACAAGGGAGGCTGAAATGCCCCTGTCCGCAATCCGCAAAAGTTGGTAGCGACAGCGAGCCGTCGTGAGGGCGTTTACAACCGAACAGGCGAGCCGAGCGTGATTTTTGCGGAAAAGGAGGAGTTGCGTAGTGAGTGAGAGACAGCCAAAGGCTGTTGCGAACGATACGAAGCAAAAGACGACGTACCGTAGGGGACAGGGCTTGCCCCTGTCCGACAAAGGCTCCCTTGTAAAGGGAGGCTGAATGTGCGGTTGTCCCTACGGTATGATATATAATTCAATCTGTGCAAAGCACCCACTTCTTTTCACTATTCACTCTTCACTTTTCTCTGCCCGTCAGGGCTTATGTCCCTTTTGCTTCGCAAAAGATGGACTATGAGTTCGATTCTCCGTTTTAATTTGTTATTATTTTTTTATTTGTTCTTCTGTTTTAACTTCTATATAAAATAAAAAGAGTATCCTTACGGATACTCTTTTTTGGTGATCCACCGGAGAATCGAACTCCGGACACCTTGATTAAAAGTCAAGTGCTCTGCCAGCTGAGCTAGTGGATCATATATATAAAGCGGAAAAACCGCTTTATAATTTGCCTTGTTTTAATTTATCTTATAAACAAGAGTTATTTTACGAACAGGAGAACAATCCATGCAGCGAGAACGAGCACGAAGAAGAAAATTCCAAAATACTTTGTGAATTTTTCGAGCTTAGCCTCAATAGTTCTGCCCTTATTCTTACCGAAGAAGGTATCAGCCGCACCTGAAATAGCACCTGAAAGACCGGCTTCACGGCTCTGCTGCATAAGAACAACTACGATTACTACGATTGATGAAAGGATAACAATTGAGCCGAGAATAATTTCGATTGCTGACATACTAACTTCCTCCTTAACTACTTGCATTTTTTCAACGCCCGAGTATTCTATCATATACTAAGGTAAAAAGCAAGCGTTTTTTGAAAATTTATTATAAAAACTGATAATTTCTTTTTTTGTGCATATAATATTGACAGCAAAGGACAAGAAAAAAACAGCGTTTGCAGTCCCTTTGCTCCGTCTGTGAAGCTTTCGCAGGCGGTTTTTTAATTCAAAAATCCAATGATATAATTTGCAAAACTCACAACACTTGCGCCCTGTGCGGAATTCGCCCCCGACCTTCCGAGGAAAAAGCAAACCGCACTTGCCGAAAGCATTATAAACGCAAGAAGCATAAGCGTTACGGGCAGGCTGTTGCTGACAGGCAACGGCTCGTCGATAGGTCTGTAAATAATTGTAGGGGAAATTTCCCCGTCGCTGCCGACAACGACACGCTCCATTTTTGCATTATCGTCCGGTGCGTCTGCGTCGCCCATCATACCTATCAATTCAACTTGACACTCGGGGCAGACCTCGACCGTATCGGGATAAATTTTTCTGCATTTGGGACAAATCATTGGTCTCACTCCGTTTCAGGCTTTCATTTTAACATTTTACTTGCATAAAGTCAATTTTTTTACTTGTATTTTTCGGCAAGAGTCAATATTTCAAGAAAAATCGACGGAACAAAGACTGCCGACAGCATCTCGCCCGCACAGCTTAATAACTCGTTTTTCAAAATCAGCAGCGTGTCGAAATTGCCGAGTTTTCCCATAATAGCCGAGCAAAACGCCGCCGAGGCATACAGCGAAAGCACAACTGCGCCGCCGTATTTTATCGAGAGCTTTGATAGCCTGTTCATCCCCTTTACGCACTCGCAAACAGACGTTATTATTTCCGACATTTTATCACCTCTGCCCTCATAATAAAGGCTAAGCGGCGCAAATTCAATTATCAAATAATGGAAGAAAGCGAAAAATCACGACTTTAACGCTTTACATTGTGGAAAAACTTTGATATAATACAATATGTAGGATTTAGAAAATTTTTAACTTGGATGTGATATATTTGAAGTGTCCTTTTTGTGCTTTTGAAGAAAGCAAGGTAATTGACTCCCGTCCCACAGACGAGGGAGAGCGTATCCGCCGCCGCCGTGAGTGTATCAAATGCGGCAAGAGATTTACTACATATGAGATCATCGAGAGCGTTCCGATTTTCGTCATTAAGAAAGACAAATCCCGTGAGGCATTTGACCGCAACAAGCTTTTGGGCGGTATGATGAGGGCTTGCGAGAAGCGTCAGGTTACTATCGAAACTCTTGAAAAAGCGGTTGACGAAATCGAAGCTAATCTTCAGAACTCTCTTGACAGGGAGGTTACCTCAATTCATATCGGCGAGCTTGCTATGGATAAGCTCAAGGACATTGACGAGGTTGCGTACGTTCGCTTTGCCTCGGTTTACAGACATTTCAGGGATATCAACGCATTTATGGATGAGCTTTCGACCTTGCTCAAGACAAAATAAGTTGAATATAAGCTAAAGCTACGGCACACCGTTTTTGGTGCGCCGTATTTTTTACAGCAGTCCGAAGCTTACGGACAGTGCCTTGTTGATTTTATTCATTTCGCTGTCGGGAAGATTGCCCATACGCTCTTTAAGACGCTGTTTATCAAGCGTTCTGACCTGCTCAAGAAGCACGACCGAGTCCTTTTGAAGTCCGCAGTTGTCGGCGTTTACGCTTATGTGCGTGGGCAATCGGGTTTTATACTTCTGACTTGTGATGGCGGCGGCGATTACCGTCGGGCTGTACTTGTTGCCCACGTCGTTTTGAACTATCAAAACAGGTCTCATTCCGCCTTGCTCGGAGCCTATAACAGGGCTTAAATCCGCATAGTAGATTTCTCCTCGCCTTACTGTCATTTTTATCACTCTCCAAAGGTAATTTATGTGTCCTTAAAACTATTTTTACCCGTAAATTACCTCTATAAACATTTTTCGGGGAGCAATACATTATATTATTTTCGGCGGGCACTTGTTAATGTTGCGTTTTCTTGAAAAATGTGGTATATTTTCATATAGCATCAGTTAATAAATTGGGAGGGTTATATGGCTTTGGAAAAACTTGTCAGCGTTTGTATAAACGCTTATAACAGTGCCGATGTAATCGGAGAGACGATTGAAAGCGTGCTTAATCAAACCTATAAAAATTTGCAGATTATCATTGTTGACGACTGTTCGACAGATAACACGGCGGAAATTGTCAAGAGCTATGACGACGACAGGATAGAGCTTTACACGCTTCCGAAAAATTTCAATATTTCCAACGCCAACAACGAGTGCCTGCACCGTGCAAGGGGCGAATATATCGCTCATATCGACTCTGACGATATTTGGGTTGAGGACAAAATCGAAAAGCAGATTAAATTTCTCGAAGAAAATCCGTACTACGGAGCTTGCTTTACCCATGCAACGCTCATGGACAAAACCGGCAGAATCTTTGCAAGCGGTGAACTGCCCGAAATATTATTCTCTATATTCAACCGTGAAAATATGACCCAGGCAGGCTTTGTAAGGAGATTTTACGACAGCTCAAATTTCCTTTGCCACAGCAGCGTGGTTATGAGAAAGAGCGTTTATGAAAAGCTCGGCGACCACGATTTGACGCTCAATAAATTGCACGACTACGACTATTGGATTCGTATGAATTTCATATGTCCGCTTTATATTTATCCCGAAAAGCTTGTGTTTTACCGTATTTGGCACGCCAACAACAGCACGCTTGCCAGCAAGGATATCTTAGGACACAATGAGGAATATGTGAGAATTGCCTACAAGCTTGTCAATGACTGCCCGAGGGAAATGTTCTTAGAGGCTTTTGCCGACAAACTGCAATTAAAGGAGTACACCGACGAGGAATTGGAGCTTGAAAAGGCTTTTGTTTTGGGCGGTGCGCTTCATATGTACCCTGACAACAAGGTTTTGGAAATGAAAAAGCTTGATGAGCTTTTCAAGGACAAAAAATATGCCGAGCTTGCAGAGGAAAAATTCGGCTTTACAATCAGAGATTTATATAATCTTCATAAAAACGAGGTTTATTTCGACAAGCGGGAAGCCGACGGAATAAAGGAGAGCTTAAATTCCTTCAAGAAGCTGTACGAATCGGAAAAGGAGAGCGCAAGGCTTGAGCGTGAAAGAAACGCCGAGCTCTCAAGGCTCAACACCGAAGCAGAGCAGCGAATTCAAGAGCTCAACGCTCAATATGCCAACCTTTTAGGACAATACAACCTTGTCGTAAACAGCAGGTCATACAGGCTTTTTGCGCCGTTGAGGAAAATTAAAAAGCTCTTTGCAATACTTCGAAGCACAAGGGAAAAATACACCCGAGACGGCAGAAAGGTTACCTCGAGATTTATGCTCTACGGCTTTTACGGGCACAACGTGGGCGACGACGCTTTTTTTGATATGCTCTTCAAGCGTTACCCCGACACTATGTTTTACGTTCTGCTCGAACCGAGCTATGCGGAGCTTTTCTCACGTTATCCGAACGTCATATTTTATGACGCTACCCGACCCGATATTGTTAAAATAAACGCTTTCGGAGAAAAATTTAATCAGAGCAATCTTTTTGAAAAGCTGCTTCTTAAAGCTTGCGACGGCGTTGTTCATATCGGCGGCTCGATTTATCAGCAGATAGGCAATTGGCAGCTTGATTTTGACATAAGGAAGGAAAGAAAATTAAGCGGTAAAAAATTCTTTGCCGTTTCAAACAATTTCGGTCCTTATACCGGCAACAGCTACCGTGATATGTGGGCAGGCGAATTCAAAAAATGGACTGATATTTGCTTCAGGGACAGATATTCCTATGAGCTTTTCAGCGATATTCCCACCGTTCGCTATGCACCCGACCTGCTTTTCAGCTTTCCTATAGAGAAAAAAGAGAGCGAAAAAAAGGTGTCGGTTTCCGTTATTGACACGCTTGCGCCGTTCAGATCGATGGAAAAATCGGCAGCGGAGACTTACGAAAATAAAATCGTTGAACTGATAAAGCGTTTTTCAAGCGACGGATATGCGGTTTCGCTTTTGAGCTTCTGTGCGTTTGAGGGCGATAATGCTGCCGCAGACAGAATTTTAGCGGCTCTGCCCGAGGAAGTTTCAAGCAACGTTAAAAATGTTGTTTACAGCAACAATTTGAGCGAAATCACAAACGAAATCGAAACAAGTGAATATGTTGTCGCAACACGCTTCCATGCTATGATTTTGGGCTATATCGCAGGCAAGAGGGTGCTTCCGATTTGTTACAGCGAGAAGATGTCGAACGTTATATCCGATTTGACTTTAAGCGAGAGCATAATCACGCTTGATAAGCTTTCGGGTCTTACCGCAGATGAGCTTATTCCCCTTGCGAACACCGTTTCCGAGGAAAAAATCAACGAGCTTTCGCATTTGGCAACGGAGCAATTTGCAGGCTTCGACAAATTTGTCAGCCGTCATCACGGAGAAATCGCATAATAAAAATGTGATATAAAAAATCAGACCGAGTATCTTCAAAAAATACTCGGTCATTTTATATGCTTTTAATTTTTAATTGAAATTATAAGAGGCTTGCGGCAGCCTTGTCGATATAAACGTCAACGTCGTGGTGGAACTGCAAAATCGAAGCGGGGCAAACGGGTGTAACGTCGCCCGAAATCATTGCCGATATAGCGTCCGCCTTGTCAATTCCCGTTGCGATAAGCACGATTTTCTGCGCCTTCATAATTGAGCCTACGCCCATTGTAAGAGCGTGAGTGGGCATCGGATTTTCGTCAAAATACTTTGAGTTTGCGGAAATTGTGCTCTGTGTGAGCTTAACCTTGAATGAGCCCTTTGAGAAGCGGATTGACGGCTCATTAAAGCCGATATGTCCGTTTCTGCCTATGCCGAGAAGCTGAATGTCAACCTTTGCCTCGTCAAGCATATCATCGTAATTTTCACATTCCGCTTCGATATTTTCGGCATTGCCGTTGAGGAAATGAACATTCTCCTCTTTAATATCGGTGTGGTCAAACAGCTCTGCGTGCATAAATGAATAATAGCTGTTTTTATCCTCTTTCGGAAGATTTACATATTCGTCAAGGTTGTAGGTCTTAACATCCTTTAAGGAGACGTTGCCCTTTTTGTATTCCTCTGCGATATACTTATATGTCGGAATGGGCGATGCGCCTGTTGCAAGTCCGAGTGTAATGTCGGGCTTTTTGTTAATTGCGTCAACAAAGAGCTTGCCGACTGCCTTTCCGATTTCCTGTGCATTCTCCATTATGTATATATTCATACAATCACTTCTCTTCTTTCATTTTTCTTCGAAGTATAATTGTACCATAAAACATAAAAAATTCAACATTTATTTATATTTTCGTTTTATTTGTATTGAGATTTATGGTACAATTAGGAATATAAGCCAAAGAATAGCATTTACGGAGGCGGATATGATAAGAAACGGTATTGATATTGTCGATATAAAGCGAATTGAGCATTCACTTGAAAGCGAGAGCTTCAAAGCCCGTGTTTACGGTGCGGATGAGCTCAAAGAGCTTGAAAGCAAAAGATACGAAAGCTATGCAGGCGCATTTTGTGCAAAGGAGGCTTTCGCAAAGGCTCTCGGTACGGGCGTTCGTGGATTTTCGCTCTGTGAGGTTCAGGTTTTGCACGACGAATACGGTGCGCCGTATTTCGCTCTTTCGGGCAAGGCTCAAAAAATTGCAGATGAAAAAGGCCTTGAATTTTCACTAAGCATAGCTCACACCGACACGGTGGCGACGGCTTCGGTAATTGCTTACGGTAAGGAGGACCGAATATGATTAAAATACTTTCTTCACAGCAGATAAGAGAGGTTGAAAATATGGCGAATGAGGGCGGAATTACCTTTCTTCGCCTTATGGAAAACGCAGGCTCTGCGTGTGCAAAGGTCATACGCAACAGGTTTGACGACACGGGACTTCGCAGGGCTTTGATTGTATGCGGCAAGGGCAAAAACGGCGGCGACGGTTATGTTATCGCACGCAAGCTCTCCGAAAACGGCTACAAGGTAACGGTGCTTTTGACTATGGGCGAGCCTGTTGCCGACACGGCGAGGGAAATGCTTGAGCGTATAAAAAACAGCGGCGTTCAAATTGAAAACTACTGCGACAACGACGAAAAATATGACCTTTTAATTCAGGACAGCGATATTATTGTCGATTGCGTTTTCGGAACGGGCTTTTCGGGTGTTCCCGACGAAAGACTGCAACGCCTTTTCAAGAAAATGTCCGAGAGCAACGGCTATGTTGTGAGCATTGACCTGCCAAGCGGTATGTGTGCGGACTCGAGCGAGCTTTTAGCACCGTGCGTCAAGGCGGATATGACAATTTCGGTAATTGCGCTCAAATATTCGCTTGTATATTATCCCTCTGCTGAATTTGCAGGAGAAATTCAAGTCGCTTCAATCGGTATTCCCGAGGATATTTTACGCTCGTTTTCGGGCGGCTACACGCTTAACATAAACGATATAAAATCTAAAATGCCGAAACGAAGCGAGCTTTCCAACAAGGGCGATTTCGGCAAGGCTTTGATTATAGCCGGAAGCTATGAAATGCCCGGAGCTGCGCTTCTTTCCTCACAGGCGGCGTCGGAGTGCGGTGCGGGAATTGTAAAGCTTGCTTTCCCCGACAAGGCGTATCCCGTTATGATGAACACCTGTCCCGAAAAGGTGCTTATTCCCCTGCCCTCAAACCGCTTCGGCAGAATTTCCGCACTTTGCGAGGCTCGGATTAAATCGGAGCTTAAAAATTGTTCCGCCGTGCTTATAGGCTGCGGTCTCGGCAACGATTACGACACAAAGCAGGTTGTAAGTTTTGTGCTTGAAAATTCGGAAGTGCCGATTGTTTTGGATGCCGACGGCATAAATTCAATGTGCGAGAGCATAGATATAATAAAAAACGCAAAGGCGAAGGTTATAATAACTCCTCATCCGGGAGAGGCGGCAAGGCTGCTCGGCTGTTCGGTTAAAGAGGTACAGGCGGACAGGATAGGCGCTTGCAGAGACTTGGCAGAGCTCACGGGCGCAACCGTTGTGCTTAAAGGCTCACGCACGGTCGTTTCAAGCAACGGCGAGGATTTTTACATTAACACGACGGGAAATTCGGGACTTGCAACGGCAGGAAGCGGAGACGTGCTTGCAGGCATAATCGTATCGCTGATTTGTCAGAGGATAAGCCCCGATCTCTCCGCAGCTATGGGAGTATTTATCCACGGCTACACAGGCGATATTGCGACCGAAAAATACTCGAAAATAGGTATGACGGCGCAGAAGATAATAACAGAGCTTCCGAAAACGCTTTCCGCCTTTGAAAAAGGGTGATAACAATTTATGAGAAAATTCCTGTTTGCAACAACTGCGTTGATTTTTCTGCTTACAGGATGTTCAAATGCAACAACAGGCAGGGCTCTCAATCTGCCCGAGGAAATTTCAGCCGATATTTTAATTGAGCACAATTCGTCGCAATCCACGGCAAGGCTCACGAAAAGAGCAGACTGCATAAGCCTCTGCTATTCCTCGCCGAAATACATAGACGGTCTTACGCTCACAAAGGACGAAAACGGCTCTGCGGCAGAGCTTTCAGGCTTGAAAATTTCATCTGTCGAGAATTATTTTTCCGAAAATTCCGCAATTATTGTACTTAACAAAGTTCTGACAACGGTGCAAAAAAGCGGTACGGCATTGTCGCAGACGAAATCAGGCGATTGTCTAATTTTTTCGGGTGCATATGACGGCACAAAATTTCAAATCAAGACGAATTTGCAGGGAACGAAAATCGTTGAAATTTCCGTTCCCGACAAGAATTTCATATTTACTTTTAATTAAACAAAGCTAAAAATGACGGCTTACTTCGTGTGAAATAAGCCGTCGTTTTTTTGCATTTATATTTACTTTTCTTCCGTTTTTTTCTTTTCGGGCTCGTCGGTGTGCTTCATAATCACAAACTTGTTCATCGGGAAGATTATCGCCACCGCAACAAGCATTGAAACAAGCTTCGGCACCCAATCGATAAGAAGCTTTATGTCCGTAACGCCACGCATAACGGGCTGCAACGCACCTGCAATCCATGTTTTGAGGCAAATTACGACAAGCACCATTGAAAAGTACATAATCGCACTTTTTACAACGCTGTTATTGGCGTTAAACGTCGCTTTTCGGTTGATTGTGAACGATACTATTTCCGCAAGAATTGCCGAGACAAAAAACGCCACGAACATTCCCGTTGTGTCATAGTGAAAGACAAAGAAATCGAATTGATTTGGCAGCCTCGCAGGCAAAAGATAGCTCATTATCAAAAATGAAATTGTTTCCGTAAGACCTGCAAGCATTGAAATAAGCGAAAACTTGATAAACTGAATTACCGTTTCGTGCTTTTCCTTAAATTTCTTAAAATCAGCCATATAAATACCCCCTAACCTTTCTGATTATAAACTAACATTTATAAAGGGTGTTTGTCAATAATTTTTTGTTGTGAGTACCGTTATTTGTACTTAAATATTCCAAAGGTATTGACTTTATTAAGGAATGTGGTATTATAAGTACGAACATTTGTTCGGAAAGGAGAGTGGAATATGTGTTTTACGCAGCTAAATTCTTAAAATGTTTCGGCGTGATTATTATGTAAAGGAGCAGTTGAATTAAATGGAAAACAGCACGCAAATTATAACTAAGGACCTTGCCGAGACTGACGAATTTGTAATTGTTCAATTTACGGAGGTTATTGACGGCAGGCTTTCTGTAAGCTTTGAAAAGGGCATTAAGGATGCTGACGGGGATATTATCCGCTTCGAAAAAATCTAAGGCTTACGAAAAATCTGCTTTTTACCCTGCCGATTTCAAGGATTTTTTTATTGAACACTTTTGCATTGTATGGTATTATATAATACGACTATTTTGGAAGAGGTGTTTTATGGAAAGAGAAAAGTTCGGTTCAAGACTCGGTTTTATTCTCGTTTCGGCAGGCTGTGCGGTCGGTATCGGTAACGTTTGGAAATTTCCGTATATTTGCGGAATGTACGGCGGTGCGGCTTTTATAGTAATGTATTTGGCATTTTTGGTTATACTCGGCTTCCCCATTCTCGTTTCGGAATTTGCGATAGGCAGAGCGAGCAGATACGGTATGGGCAGGGCGTTTGAAACGCTTGAGCCGACAGGCACTAAATGGCACAGGCTTAAATGGATAAGCATTATCGGCTGCTTTCTTTTGATGTCGTTCTACACAATGGTTGCAGGCTGGATGCTCTACTACACATACCTTGAGCTCACGGGCAAGCTCACAGGGCTTTCGGTTGACGGCGTTGCGGACGCATTTTCTGCTATGCTGGGTCAGCCCTTGACAATGGGCTTGTGGGCATTTGTCGCTATTGTTATATCGTTCGGCATCTGTGCTCTCGGTGTTAAAAACGGCGTTGAGAAAATCACAAAGGTAATGATGTCGCTGCTTATTATCCTTATGATTGCGCTTGCAGTCAACTCTGCGACGCTTCCGAACGCAAGCGAGGGCTTCAAGTTCTATCTTGTTCCCGATTTCGCTTCGGTTAAGCAGTCGGGCTTCGGCACTGCGATTTTTGCGGCGATGAGCCACTCGTTCTTTACGTTGAGCCTCGGTATCGGCGCAATGGAAATCTTCGGCAGCTACCTCGGTAAAGAAAAACGTCTCGGCGGCGAGGCTATAAGCGTTATGATTTTGGATACGCTCGTTGCATTGACGGCAGGCTTTATAATTATCCCCGCTTGCTTCTCGTTCGGAGTTGAGCCGGGTGCAGGTCCGTCTCTTTTGTTCATAACATTGCCGAATCTCTTTAATCAGATGCCCTTCGGCAGACTTTGGGGCACACTTTTCTTTATCTTTATGTCGTTTGCGGCTCTCTCGACAGTCGTTGCTGTATTCGAAAACCTGATTGCGGCATTTATGGATATGAAAAATTGGGAACGCAAAAAGTCGGTTGCGGTAAACTTTGTTATCGTAACTCTCATTTCAATCCCTGCGATTTTAGGCTTCAACGTCCTTTCAAAATTCCAGCCTCTCGGCAGCGGCACGGGCATTATGGACTTGGAGGACTTCATTGTTTCGTACAATCTCTTGCCTCTCGGCAGTCTGCTGTTCGTTATGTTCTGCGTAAGGCGTAACGGTTGGGGATTTGAGAATTTCCTCAAGGAAGCAAACGCAGGCGACGGCGTGAAATTCCCCAAATGGGTCAGAGCATATATGCAGTATGTTTTGCCGATTATCGTAATCGTCGTTTACCTCAAGGGATATTACGACACCTTTGCTTCACAGAGCAAGCCGGTGCTTATCGGTTGGATGACCTTTGCGCTCGTCCTTTTGGGCGTTATCTTCGGCGTTTCGCTCTTTACGGGCAGAAAAAAGAAAGCGGAATAAACAGCATAACATATAAAATTAAGCCATAGGATAAGGCTGAGTGTTAATAAGGCAGTTTTGCTTCAAAACAACATCTTTTTGCGCAATAATTCGTTAAACCCCGCAGATATGCGTTAGCATTATCTGCGGGGTTTGCCTTTTCTTGCATCAAAAATATATTATTTTGAAGTGCGTTGCAGTTTCGTAGTTATAAAAATTCTTTTATGCCGAAGCCGAGAAATGAAGCAAGGCTGTCGCCTTGCGAGGCTTTTTGGCAAAAGCATAATGGATTTTTATGCGAGAAACCAATACTTCCTTATGAACACTCAGCCAAGTACCTATGGCTTTTTGCTTTGGTTGCGGATAAAATCAAATTTGGTGTTCGATTACCCATTTGACCATATCCTCAAATTGCAATTTATTATCGGCTACATCAAGTATCATATTTGCAAGCTCATTTTGTGTGTATTCAAGTTCAATCCCGTTGAGTGCCAAAAACACAAGCATAACATGTGCGCCGATACGCTTATTGCCGTCAAGAAAAACATGGTTTGAAATCAGTCCATAGCCCAACCGTGCGCCTTTTTGCTGAATAGACGGAAAAGCTTCAACACCGTCAAAGCTTTGAAAAGGAGAATGTAAAGCCGAGTCCAACAGTGCTTCATCACGCAATCCGTGTATTCCTCCGGTTTCGAATATCAATTCATCATGCAGGGATATAATCTGTTCCTTTGTCAGTATTATCATTTCGCAAGCTCCTCATAAGCCTGTTTATTTTTTGAAATCAATCTTTTTGAAATCGCCGTAACGTCCTCATTTGATGCCGTCTGCTCTTTTTCAGCCTGTCCGAATTCAACAATAAGATAGCGTGGAACATTATTTTTCAAAATAACGGCAGACCCGTTTTCGTCAACAAGGCGTGCCACCTTAGAGAAGTTCTGATTTGCCTCTGTAATAGAAACAAGATTATTTGTATTGATTTTCAAACATATCACCTCCATCTATATTATACACATATTATAGGATAAATTCAACCTATTTTTTGCAAGTGATTTGACGGCGGCAGCAAGCCACCGCCCTACATTACGGGATATATAATTCAATTCGTGTTTCCGCCCCATCTTTGAGGGGGCAGTCATTTTTTGCATAACAAAAAATGACTGAGGGAGTTTACAAATTCATATAAAATCAACCTTACAATCCCTCCGAGTTGCCTACGGCAACCCACCTCCCTTTACACAAGGGAGGCTGAAATTTGGTTGTCCCTACGGTTGCAAATGTTTTCAAATTTGATGAACCACAGGCTCCCTCTGACGAGGGAGCTGTTGAGCGTAGCGAAACTGAGGGAGAGAAAGCAATAAATATCAAACTTTCGTTATCTCTCCCTCAGTCATTTTTGACAAAATGACAGCTCCCTCGTCAGAGGGAGCCTGTGTTTCAATCAGTTATTCAATTCGATAAAAGCCGTATATAAACCCTAAAATTTAATTTCACAGCGTAGGGCGGTGGCTTGCTGCCGCCGTTAAATCATAACAAATCAACGTTTACATACAATTATATTTTTATATTATACCGTAGGGGCGAACTGTGTTCGCCCGTTTTTAATTCGCTGTGAATTGGCGGGCGACCGCAGGTCGCCCCTACGGTTGTGCGGAATTTTCAATATCGTTTCAACCGCAAATTATTATATGCCAACAATCCGTAGGGACAGCCCTTGCGGCTGTCCGTTGATTTGAGTTTATATGAAATTTATTGCGGACAGGGGCAAGCCCTGTCCCTACGGTATAATATCAAATTCAATTCGTGCTTCCGCCCCATCTTTGAGGGGGCTGTCATTTTTTGCATACAAAAAATGACTGAGGGATTTTATAAGTTCATATAAAATCAACCTTACAATCCCTCCGAGTTGCCTACGGCAACCCACCTCCCTTTACACAAGGGAGGCTTTGTCGGACAACCGCAAGGGTTGTCCCTACGGTCGCATATAAATTCCGCATAAACAACATTTAGCCTCTCCGAAATAAATCGGGGAGGCTAAAATTTTTGCCGTCAAGGTGTTATATCGGGCAACGTATTATTTTTTACTCCGCTTTTTCCTCGGGTTTCGGCTCTTTCGGCTCCTCGGTTTTTTCCTTGAAGCTGAATTTGCCGTCCTCGGAGTCGCAGATATATGACTTACCTTTGACTACCTTGTTTTCGAGCATTTCCTCGGACAAAAGGTTTTCAATCTTGTTTTGGATTGCCCTTTTAAGAGGTCTTGCGCCGTAAACCTCGTCAAAGCCTGCGTCGGCAATATCGCTTATTGCCTTGTCGGTAAATTCAATACCGATACCGAGCTCCTCGACACGCTTTTTAAGTGACTCAAGAAGATTTACCGCAATCTTCTTAATATCGTCCTTCTGAAGTCTGTCGAATACGATTATATCATCGACACGGTTCAGGAATTCGGGGCGGAAGGTCTTTTTAAGCTCTCCCATAACAGCCTCTCTGATCTTCTCTTTTTCCATCTCAGCCTCTGCGGAATTTTCTTTTCCCGTGAAGCCGAAGTCGGCACTCTTTTGAGTTATAAGCTTTGCGCCGACATTTGAGGTCATTATGATAACGCTGTTTTTGAAGTCAACACGTCTGCCCTGCGAGTCGGTAAGGATACCGTCGTCAAGAATCTGCAAAAGCATATTGAATACGTCGGGATGAGCCTTTTCAATCTCATCGAAGAGGACAACCGAATAGGGTTTTCTCCTGATTTTCTCGGTGAGCTGACCGCCCTCCTCGTATCCTACATATCCGGGAGGCGAGCCTACCAAACGGGATACCGTGTGTTTCTCCATATACTCGGACATATCAAGCCTTATCATTGCGTTTTCGTCGCCGAACAGGGTCTGTGCAAGAGCCTTGCAAAGTTCTGTTTTACCTACGCCTGTGGGACCTAAGAAGATGAATGAGCCAATGGGCTTCTTCGGGTCTTTAAGTCCTGTTCTTGAACGTCTTATCGCTCTCGAAACCGCCTTAACAGCCTCGTCCTGACCGATAATTCGGTTGTGAAGCGTTTCCTCCATATGAAGAAGTCTATCGCTTTCCTGCTGTGTCAGCTGAGCCGTAGGAACGCCCGTCCAAAGAGATACGATTTCCGCAATCTCGTTTTCCGTAACCTCGTCCTTGCTTCTGCCTGCCTTACTCTTCCAGTCCTCCTTTTTCTTTTCAAGGGAGTCTGAAATTTCCTTTTCCTCGTCACGAAGCTTTGCCGCAAGCTCGAAGTCCTGCGAGTTTACTGCGCTTAATTTTTCGGCTTCTATATCTTTCTTTTTCTGCTCAAGCTCGTGAAGCTCGGGCGGCTCTGTAAAGGCACGAAGCCTTACACGTGAAGCTGCCTCATCAATCAAGTCGATAGCCTTATCGGGAAGGTATCTGTCTGCGATATATCTCACTGACAGTTCAACAGCCTCTTTGATAGCCGAGTCCGTGATTTTTACCTTGTGATGAGCCTCGTATTTATCACGCAAGCCCTTTAAGATCTCGATTGCTTCTTCCTTAGACGGCTCGTCAACCATAACAGGCTGGAACCTACGTTCAAGCGCTGCGTCCTTTTCGATATTCTTTCTGTATTCCTCGATTGTAGTAGCACCGATTACCTGCAATTCGCCTCTTGCGAGTGAGGGCTTAAGGATATTAGCGGCATCAACCGCACCCTCTGCACTGCCTGTACCGATAAGCGTATGCACCTCATCTATGAACAGGATAATATCGGGAGACGCCTTAACCTCGTCGATAACCTTTTTAATTCTTTCCTCGAAGTCGCCTCTGTACTTTGTACCTGCGACCATACTTGTAAGGTCAAGGGAAACAATCTTCTTGTTTTTAAGCGTTTCGGGAACCTCGCCCGATACGATTTTAAGAGCCAAGCCCTCTGCGATAGCCGTTTTACCTACACCGGGTTCGCCGATAAGACAAGGGTTGTTCTTAGTTCTCCTTGAAAGAATTTGGATAACCCTCTCGATTTCGTCGTGTCTGCCGATTACGGGGTCGATTTTGCCCTGACGTGCAAGCTCTGTCAAATCTCTTGAGAACTGGTCAAGGGTTTCGTTACCCGTGCCCGACTTGCCGTCGTCGTTTGCATTTGCCGAAGAGGTGTTCATAAGCTTCTTTGAAATATCCGACATAATACTGTCCGCCGTAACGCCGCCACGTTCCAATATCTGATAAGCATAGCAGGAATCATCGCTTGCTATCGAAAGCAAAATATGCTCCGTGCCTGCAAGGGAGTTGCCCGTTCTGCCTGCAAGATAAACCGCATTTTCGATTATTCTCTTGCTTCTCGGAGTGAAGTCCTGCGCACCTAACTGAGTGGGCATACCTACGCCGACCGTCTGCTTAATGTATTCCTCTACATCATCAAAATAAAACTTTCTGCCGGAGAGGACAACGCCCGCAACGGTTGCGGTATCGGACAAAAGACCTAAAAGCAAATGTTCACTGCCTATATAGGTATGACCGAGGTTTTGTGCGCACTCAACCGCCTTGTTGAGAGCCTTGTTAGCTTTCTCCGTAAAACCTGTGAATTTGAACATAAAACATCATCCTTTCCTTTTACTTGTAAAACAAGCGGAGAATTAAATCTCCGCCCGTCAATGTCTGTTATAGCCTTTCTCTTACGATTTTTGCCCTCTCGACGTCTCGCTCTTCAAGGCTGAGCGTTTTGCCGACAAAGGCATTTATCGTTGCAGGCTGCATTGATACCATAAGTTCGTTTATTGTTTTAAGGTCTGTTTTTATCATTCCCAAAACAGCACCCAAACGAACCTTGGAGATTAAACTCATAAATTCTTTTGTACTTAATATTCTTGCCGATTTGAGTATTCCGTATGCTCTGAATACCGCATCCTCGGTTTCGATGCTCTTAGACGCTTCCTCACGGGCCGCACGTTCCTGTGCCGCCAGCTGAAGGGTAATTGTTTTAAGATTGTCGATTGCCGATTTCTCGCTTATTCCGAGTGATACCTGATTGCTCAGCTGATAAAGGTCGCCCATAGCCGACATACCCTCGCCGTAAGCTCCTCTGATTGTAAGACCGAGCTTTGAAACGGTTGAGGCAAGCGAGCCTATCTGACCTTTTGCGGTAAGTGCCGGTAAATGGAGCATCACAGAGGCTCTCATACCCGTACCGAGATTTGTCGGACACTGGGTAAGATAACCGAGCTTTTCATCAAACGCATATTTGAGCGATTGGTTGATTTCCGTATCGATTTTATCCGCAAGCTCATATGCTTCCTTGAGTGCAAGACCCGATTTCATTACCTGAATTCTGATATGGTCCTCCTCGCAAAGCATTATGCTTATATCCTCGTTGTCGGACATAAGCAATGCTCTCGCATCGGAATTTGACGCAAACTCGGGACTGATAAGATGCCTCTCCGCAAGGGAAACTATCTGCGAACGTGTAAGGGTTTTAAGCTCTGTATAGGTAAGATTTTCCTTGCCGTCCAAAGCGTCTCTTATTTTCTCGTTTACTTCGATTTTGCTCTTGTTGTCAAGGCGAACGGGGAACGGATAATCTGCAAGGTTTCTCGCAATTCTTATCCTCGTAGAAATGACTATATCGTTGTGGTCGCCCTCGCCGATGTACCATTTACTCATTTATTTTTCCTCGCTTTCCATTTCTTTAATCTTATCTCGAAGCTCTGCGGCTTTTTCGTAATCCTGCGATTTTACCGCTTCGTCAAGCTCATCCTGTAATTTTTCCTTTTCGGTCTTATCCGGCACCTCTACAATGCCGTTCGGGATTTTACCCTCGTGGCTTGTTCTGCCGTGAAGCCTTTCAAGCGACGGTAAGAGCTTATCGTAAAAGGTTGAATAGCAATCGCCGCAACCGATTTTACCGCTTCTTACTATATCGTTAAAGGTGCTTCCGCATTTATCGCAGCGAAGTGATCTTCCGCCGAGACCTGCCATAACAGGCTCTGAGAAGAACGAGCTTAACATATCCGAAAAATTAAATCCGAAGTCCGAAAAAACTCCGTCATAGCCGAGACTCTTTGCGCAGTCAGAGCAAAGATGAGCCTCTGTCGCCTCGCCGTTTACGATTGTTTTTATATGAGTGGTAGCCTCATTTTTTTTACAGTTCTGACACAACATAATTATCTCTCCTTTTTATTTCATTGTGCTCAGAAGCATCTGTTTGAACATTGACGCTCTGAATTTGTTTCTGCTTTCCTCGGGCAATTCCTTATAAATATTGTCCGATACAGCTGTCATGATAAGCTTTGCCTGTTCGTCGGTTAAAAGCCCTCTGTCGTGAAGATTTATTACGTTAGCCTTACAGGTTTTTCCGTCAACGCTTTCGCCGATTGAATTTATAAGATGCATTTTCAATGTCGATAGGTCATACTGTGCTCTTGTAATTCTGATATATCCGCCGCCGCCTCTTTGACTTTCGACGATATATCCTCTCTCGGGTGTGAAGCGTGATGAAATAACGTAATTTATCTGACTGGGTACGCAGCCAACTCTTTCCGCAAGGTCATTTCGGCGAATTTCTGCGCTTGTTCCGTCCGTTTCAAGCATTTCGATTATCATATTCGCTATTTCTTTACTGAGATTCATTTGATTATCGCCTCTCTTTGACTTTGACTTTCTTTGACCTTTGTGATTATTATTATAGCCGACTTTTTCTTACAGTCAAAGGTCAAAAATGGTCAAATTTTCTCGTTTTCGGCGTGTAACAGGGTATTTTCTTTGATTTTCTTCGATTTTCTAACAATTTCAAAATTTTTTATTTTTTTATAAAAGCCTAAAGGTCAAATTTTTTAATCTGACTTTAACACATTTTTCCGCATCGTCATAATATGTAATGATGAACGACGAAGGGAGGCAACACAGTGAACAACTTTTTCAATAACAACTGTCTTTTAATTCTCATTATCATCATCATTTTGCTTTCGGATAATGACAACGGCTGCGGCTGCAACAGAACAGGCTGCTGCTAAGCAAAGAAAAGGCTGTCATCAATGATGACAGCCGATTTTTATTGTTTGTGTTATTCGATTGTGATTGTTTTAATCGCTTTGGTCGGGCAAGCCTCGACGCATTTTCCGCAATTGGTACATTTGGAAACGTCAACCGAAGCAACATTATTTTCAACCGTAACAGCCTGTGATTCGCAGACCTTAACGCATTTCATACAGCCGATACAGCCGACGTCGCAAGCCTTACGGGTGAGTGCGCCCTTGTCCTGATTTCTGCAAGTAACCGTAGCAAAAGACTTGTGCAGCGGCATAAGCTCGATAAGATTTTTCGGGCAAACCGACATACATTTTTTACAAGCCTTGCAGAGCATCGGATCGACCCTTGCAACACCGTCGCAGATTTTAAGTGCGCCGTATTCACATTCCTTTACGCAGTCGCCGAAGCCGATACAGCCGTATATACAATCCTTCGGTCCGCCGAAAAGCTGAGAAGCCAATTTACAGCTCTGCACGCCTGCATATTCGAGTTTGTTGCCGTTGTGCGAGGATGTGCCGTTGCATCTTACGAAAGCCGCCATAGGCTCAACGCTCTCCGCCTTAACGCCTAAGACCTCCGCAATGCCCTTTGCGGCCTCCGAGCCGCCGGGAGCACAAAGATTTGTCTTGGTGGTTTCGCCCTTTGAAAGAGCCGAAGCGTAGCCGTCGCAGCCCGAAAAACCGCAAGCACCGCAGTTCGCACCCGGTAAGCACTCTCTGATTTGTTCAGCCTTTTCGTCTTTGGGTACAGCCATAACGACCGAAGCAATCGAAAGACCTATGCCTGCTATAAGACCGATAGCGCAGACAAGTATAACCGCCGAAATAATTCCGTTCATAACTCTACCCCCTTAACCGAACATATTCTCGACAAGTCCCGTAAAGCCGAGGAACGAGAGAGATGTGAGGCTTGCCGATATAAGAGTTATCGGAAGTCCCTGCAGGAATTTCGGAACGTCGCAGCTTTCAAGCTTTGAACGAACTCCTGCAAACATAACCATCGCAACCATAAAGCCGAGACCTGCACCGAGGGTGTTTATCATAGCGTGCGAGAATGAATAGCCGTTGTCGATATTGAGTATCGTAACGCCCAAAACCGCACAGTTTGTTGTGATAAGCGGAAGATAAATTCCGAGTGAGCTGTAAAGTGCCGGAATGTACTTTTTAAGCACGATTTCAACAAGCTGAACAAGTGCCGCAATAACCAAGATAAACACGATAGTCTGGAGATAACCGAGACCGTGATTGTCAAGGAAAGTATTAAGCGGATATGTTACAGCCGAGGAAAGAAGCATTACAAAGATAACCGCAAGGCTCATTCCGACAGCCGTGTTAAGCTTCTTCGATACGCCCAAGAACGGACAGATACCGAGGAACTTTGAAAGAATGTAGTTGTTTGTGAGAATTGCCGTTAAAAGGATTGAGAAAAATATTTTCATTATTTTTCAACCTCCTTTTCTCCGCATTTTTCGCCTGCCGCAAGCTTTTCACAGCTTGAAGCCATCGGACAAGCCTTACAACCGCCGAGCGTTGCCTTTTTGCCGCCGCCTGCTTCTGCAAGCTTGTTAGCGCAAGCCATTACAAGACCGAAAACGAAGAAGCCGCCGGGAGCCAATACAAATATAGTCATAGGCGGTATGCTTTCGGGGAGAATAGCATGACCGTAAAGTGAGCCTGAACCGAGGAACTCTCTGATAGTGCCCATAATTGCAAGCGCACAGGTAAAGCCGACGCCCATTCCCAAGCCGTCGAGAGCCGAAGCCACAACGGAGTTCTTACCTGCAAATGCCTCTGCTCTGCCGAGGATGATGCAGTTTACGACGATAAGCGGAAGATAAACGCCGAGCTGTTCGTCAAGTGAGGGCAAGAATGCCTTTACAAGCATCTGAACGATTGTAACGAAGCCTGCGATAATTACGATATAGCAAGGAATTCTGACCTTTTGCGGAATTACCTTACGAAGTGCCGAAATAACAATGTTTGAGCATACGAGGACTATCATAGCCGAAATTCCCATACCGATAGCACTCTCAAGCGAGGTTGTTGTCGCAAGGGTCGGGCAAGTACCGAGTACAAGTCTTAAAACAGGGTTTTCCTTGATGATACCCTTTGTAAACTCATGTCCGAGCGATTTCTTATCAGCCATTTGCCTCACCTCCTGCTGTCTTGTACAAGTCCAAAGCCGTATTTACCGCCGAGGTAACCGCTTTAGAGGTTATTGTCGCACCTGTCAATGCCTGAATTTCATTGTCTGACGGTGTGCCTGTCTTGATAACGGAAATTTCCGAATTTTTGTCCTTATACTGATTTAAGAACTTATCGTTTTTAGCGTTCATACCGAGTCCTGCCGTCTCGCTTATCGAGAGAACGGTAACACCTTTAACGCTTCCGTCGTTGCCTATGCCGACCATAATATCAATGTCTCCGCCGTAGCCCTTAGCCGAGGTCAAAAATACATAGCCGATTTTTTCCTCGGACTGCGAAAGTCCCTCGTAATATGTGTACTGTACGCCGTCCTTTTCAACCGTCTTTTCGTCCGAAAAGCTTTCGGCGTCGCTCAATACTACTTTTTTAGCCTCGTTCTGTCTCTCGGCGGCAAGCTCGTCGATTTTCGGAGCGGTTACCATATTTGTAACTGCCAAAAGAGCCGTAACGACAAGGCAGATTATGAAGAGTGAAACGGCAGGAACTATAATTTCTTTTGCGTTTAGCTTTTTCATTTTGCCGCCTCCTCTTTTTTAATTTTCTCCTTAATGAAGCCGAACGGCTTTTGTGCCGTAAGGTTATCAATGTGAGGAACAAGAATGTTCATAAGAATAATCGAGAACGATACGCCCTCGGGGAGTGAGCCGAAAATTCTGATAAGCGAGGTTATGATACCGCAGCCGATTGCGAAAATTACCTTGCCTCTGAAGTTTATCGGCGAGGTGGTGTAGTCGGTAGCCATAAACACTGCACCGAGTAAAAGTCCGCCTGCCATAAGCTGATAGAGAACAAACGGAACGCTGCCCTTGCCTACGATAAGCATAATAACGGCAACGGTGCCGATATAGAAAAGCGGAATTGTCGGTGAGATAACCTTTCTGATGAACAGATAAAGCGCACCTAAAATAATAGCCGCCGCACAGGTTTCGCCGAGACAGCCGCCACGAACGCCGAAGAACATTTTTGCAAGCTCGGGGAGCTCGGGGCTGTTCAGGGTCTGTGCGATGCCCTCTGAATTATACTTGCCTGCAAACTGTGCCAACGGAGTTGCCGTTGTAACTGCGTCAAGCGTTTTAATTCTCCACGCAAACGGAGCAACATAGTCGTTTACATAGGTCGGGAATGAGGTCATAAGGACAATTCTGCCGACCAATGCAGGGTTTACAAAGTTCTGACCGATACCGCCGAAGAACTGCTTTACAACGATTATCGCAACAGCGTCGCCGATAATAACCATCCAAAGCGGAATTGTCGAGGGCAGGTTGAACGCAAGCAAAATGCCTGTTACAACTGCCGAAAGGTCGCCTATTGTATTTTCTCTTTTCATAGCCTTACGGCTTAAAAACTCAAACAAAACGCAGAATACCACGCTCGTCAAGGTTACAAGAAGTGTTCTCACGCCGAAAAGGACAACCGACAGCACAAGTGCCGGCATAAGCGCAATAACAACGTCGAGCATTATTCCTCTTGTCGTGTCAACCGTTCGTCTGTGCGGCGAAGCGGTAACAGTCAGCTTTCTCTCCTCGCTCATTTCTGCGCCCCCTCTCTGATGATTGCTTTCGCATTTCTCATATACTGAACAAGCGGTCTGCCTGCAGGACACGAATAAGCGCATGAGCCGCATTCCATACAAACCATTGCGCCGTATTTCTGAAGTGCGTCAATATCCTTTACCCTTGCAAAGCGTTCGATTTTTGTCGGCATAAGGCTCAAAGGACAAGCCTTTGCACATCTGCCGCAGGAAATACAATCTGTTTCGGGCTTGATGCTGACATCCTTTTTGCCGAGCACAAGAATTGCGTTATTGCTCTTTAATACGGGTGTGTGGGTGTCGATAATCGAAGTACCCATCATAGGACCGCCTGCGATAATTTTGACGGGATCCTCTTTGTATCCGCCGCAACGGCTTATTATGTAATCAATTTCCGTGCCGACGGGAACTCTTATGTTCTGAGGCTCTAAAATCGCCGAGCCGTCAACCGTCATTGACCTTGAAACAAGCGGCTTGCCCGTTTTGCAGTATCTTGACAAAAATGCCGCCGAAGCCACGTTCATTACAACACAGCCGACATCTGCCGGAAGCTTTCCGGGCGGTACCTTTCTGCCCGTTGCCGAGAGTACCATCATTTTCTCCGCACCCTGCGGATACTTTGACTTCAAGGTCATAACCTTGATTTCGTCGTTTTCGTCCTCTTTCTCGGCTATTCTTTCAAGCACCTTGATAGCATCTTTTTTGTTGTCCTCGACCGCTATAATACATTTCTTAAAGCCGAGCATTTCCTTTACAAGATGAACGCCGTTGAAAACGTCCCATGAGTTGTCGAGGCACTCACGGTAGTCAACCGTGATAAACGGCTCGCACTCAGCGGCGTTGATTATAAGCGTGTCAATTCCTGCGTCGGGCTTAAAGCCTAACTTGACGTGTGTCGGGAAGCCCGCACCGCCGAGACCTACAAGTCCCGAAGCTCTTACAGCCTTTAAGAAGTCCTCTCTCGTGTCGATATTCGGCACTTCAAGACCCTCATAAAGAGCGTTTTCGCCGTCATTTTCGATAATTACCGCCTGAGTTTTCATACCCGTTGCGGTCCTTATCTCCTTTACAGCGGTTACCTTGCCCGAAACAGATGAATGTATAGGCGCAGAAACAAATTTGTCCGTATCTCCTATGAGCTGACCTACCTTTACCGTGTCGCCGACCTTGACAACAGGCGTACAGGGTGCGCCGATATGCTGACTCATCGGAAGCGTAACAAAATCAGGTGCTTCAATTCGTCTTACAGGCATATCCTTGGTGTTCTTGTCATGTGAGACCTTCACTCCGCCCCGTACTTTTTTTACGGGTTTAATGATTTCAGAGTGCATTTATTTTCCCCCTTTTCGAGTGATAGTTTCGGTTACTCTTTCGAGAGACGGCATAACCGCCCTCAAAACAGTTCCCGTTACAGCACCTGTTACGGTGCCGCTTATAAGCAACACGGGCGCATATCCCAATACGGATAAATTGCCCGCAGTTATAATCGCAACAATAAGCTGACCGAAATTATGCACAAGAGCGCAGATAATTCCGATTGCCATATATCCTGTTTTCTTTGAAAGCTTAAAAAGCAAATACATTGTAACGGTGCTGAGTATTCCGCCGCAAAGGCTCATAAAAAATGCCGTTACCCCTCGGGTTATGCCTGCAAACAACGCCTTTATAAAGGTAATTGCAAGTGCGCTCACAAGTCCCATTGACGAAGCCGCAAACATGGTGGCAATATTTGAAAAGCCCATTTTTGCCCCCGGCGGCATAAAAGCCACAGTCGGAATAAGCCCCTCAAGATACGAGAGCGTCAACGCAACCGCCGACAGCACCCCGAACAATGCAATTTTATAGGTATTATTTTTCATATCAATAGGTTACGGCGTCAAAGCTTGACTTTTCCCCTTTTACCGAAAGCACGGTTTTATTCGGCAGACAAGCCGAAACATCGCCCGAATTTTTGAGCCTGCCGCCCTTAATACAGGTCTTGTCCTTGCAATCGCTTTCTAGAAAATAAGCCTCGCCGTTTTCAATTTTTATTTTAATGTTATTATCGAGTGTAATTTCATTGTCAACAGACAGCTTATCGTGATACACGGTGTCGCCGTCGATTGTTACCGTAACGTATTTTTCGCCGCCGTTTATGATTTTCGGAATAAGCACCGAGAGCAAAATCAGCACGCCGATTACCGCAAACAATATCAAATCACGGCGAGAAATGAGCTTTCTTTTCATATCATTCCACCGTAAAATCCTTGTTCGTCAGGGTAAACAAGTCCTGAAGTCCGTCCGAAACGCTGACGGTTTTGTCGGAATACACGAAAACAGCCTCCGCATTGTATTTTTGCAAAATCGGATACGAAGCCGCTTCGCCCAAAACAAAGCAAACCGTTGACAGAGCGTCGCTTTCAAGCCCCGAATGAGCAACCACCGTGACAGAGCAAAGTCCGTTATCGGCAGGCTTACCAGTTGTGAGATTCAAAAGATGATGATAGGTAACGCCGTCCTTTTCAAAGGTCTTTTCATAGCTTCCCGAGGTCGAAACGAAGCAGGAGCTAAGCTTGAGCGTTGCAAAGGTGTCGTTGACCTCGCCGAACGGATTGCGAATACCGATTGTGAAATTATCCTTGCCCGATGGTTTGCCGTAAAGAGCAAGACTTCCGCCGACAGACACAATTGCGCCCTTTATTTCCTCGTGCGAGAGAAGAAGGTCAACCGCCTTGTCGCAAGCCGCACCCTTTCCGACCGCACCGAGATTTAATATCTGACCCTGCTTTGCCTTTAAGGTAAGTGTGCTCCTGTCAAGCTCAAGCGTTGAGTCGTCGCAAAGAGGGATAGCCGATTTGATTTCCTCGTCGCTCGGAACATTGAAATTGTCCGTATCAAAGCCCCAAAGTTCGGTCAAAGCACCCGAGGTTACAGCGACCTTTTTAGCACTCAGAGAAAAAAGCTCTTTCGTATTTTCGACAACGTCAAAAAGCTCACGGCTGACAGTTACTCCGCTTGAAAGGCTCTGATTTGCCAAATAAAGCTCGGCAGACTTGTCATTTTTTGAAATAACCTTGTCGAAGCGTGAAATTTCGGCAGTGATTTCATCACACACGCTCTGACCTGCTTTAGAATTATTAGAATAAGTCTTAACGCTTACAACGCTGCCCATAGCAAAGGAGGAAGCCTCCTGCACCTTACCCGAACAAGAAGAAAAAGCGAATGTAATTGAAAAAAGGATAAGGAAAACGGCAATTTTCTTTATCTTCATACTTACACCCACTTTTCGACATTATTTACATTACATTATTATATTATAATTTTAGCCAATGTTCAAGAATTGTTATATAAATAACAATATTATATAAGCTATTGTGTATTATATATGTTTTGTGCTAAAATTTATATGAGGTGAGATTATGTTTTCCGATTACTATATGCCCGTCAGAGTTTTTTCGGGCAAGGACGCAATTTTCAGAAACAAGGACGTTTTCACGAAATACGGTACGAGGTGTCTTATCGTATGCGGTAAAGGCTCATCCGTCGCAAGCGGTGCTCTTGAAGATATAAAGACCGCTTTGGACGAAGCTTCGGTTGAATATACTGTATTCGACGGCATAACCCAAAATCCGCTTACAACCGACTGTCAAAACGCAGGTCAGGTGGCAAGGGACTTCGGCGTTGAATATATCATAGGCGTCGGCGGAGGCAGTCAGCTTGACGCATCAAAGGCAATAGCCGTCTATGCCTCGAACAAATTTTTGTCGGCAGACGATATATATACGGGAGACTCCATGCTTCCTCCCCTGCCCGTAATTTTGGTGGGCACGACCTCGGGTACGGGAAGCGAAGTAACGGGCGTTTCGGTGCTTACAAACGAAAGCGGAAGAAAAAAGAGCGTAAGCGGCGAAAACTACTATGCGAAAGTTTCCTTTGCAGACCCGAAGTACACCTATTCTATGCCTATGGGCGTTACGGTTTCGACGGCAATCGACGCTTTTTGCCACGCAGTTGAAAGCCTTTTATCCAACAAATCGGGCGAGCAGTCTAAAATGTATTCAAAGCGTGCTATCCCGTCAATTTGGAATTCGCTTACAAAAATGGCAAAAACAAACGAGCTTCCCGACAAGGACACAAGAGATGAGCTGTACACCTGCTCACTTTTTGCAGGACTTGCGATAAATTGCACAGGCACCTGCTATCCGCACACCCTCGGCTACACGCTCACAGAGGATTACGGCTTACCGCACGGACTTGCCTGCGCCGCATTTTTACCGTCATTCGTAAAGCGTGCGCTTAAATATAAAAACGCAGAGGCTACGGAGTTTCTTTCAATGATAAATATGAATTATCTTGAATTTGAACGCACGGTTTTCTCGATTGTCAAGGCAGATGATATTTCAATGACAGACGAGCAAATCAAAGCCTATTGCGAGCGTTGGGAAAACGTCAAAAACTTTATAAATTCCCCCGGCGGATTTACCGTAACGGACGCCGCAGACGTTCTTTCAGAGCTGTTTTTGAAAGACTGAATTTTACATAAAAACTCCCCCGATTACGAATTTTTATCGCAGTCGGGGGTAATTTTATTTTGTTCTGTTTTATTATCAGTTTTTAGCTTCAACGGGCATTTTGTTCTTTGTAACGCTTTTGATTACAAACATTACAGCGACTGTAACAACAGCCATTACGGGAAGAACAACATACCACTTCTGAACGAAGCCTGCAAGGATATAGCCGACAAATGAAATTACGGCAACTGTTATCGAATACGGAATCTGCGTCGAAACGTGGTTGATGTGCTGACACTGTGCGCCTGCCGAGGACATAATCGTTGTATCCGAGATCGGAGAACAATGGTCGCCGCAAACAGAGCCTGCAAGGCAAGCCGACATACCGATAATGCCTATCTCGCTGCCGACGGGGAAAATTGCGATAACAATCGGAATGAGTATGCCGAACGTTCCCCAAGATGTGCCTGTCGCAAAGGAAATCGCAACCGCAACAAGGAAGATGATAGCCGGAAGGAACTTGTCGAGCGTTCCTGCGGATTCAAGTGCAGTTTTTACGAAAACGTCAGACTCAAGAAGTCCCGTCATATTTTTAAGAGTTGTAGCAAGTGTCAAAATGAGAATCGGAGGTACCATTGCGATAAAGCCCTTTGGAATGCAATCGAAAGCCTCTTTTGCAGGAACAAGACGTCTTGCGATAAAATATGCGATGGTTACGACAAGGGCAATCATTCCGCCCCACGGGAGACCTACTGTTGCATCCGTGTTTGAGAATGCGCTTACAAAGCTCTCTCCGTCGAGAATTCCGCCCTTATATACAAGTGCGAACACGCATACGACAATAAGCACGATAATCGGGAAGATAAGGTCAATTACCTTGCCCTTTGAGGTAGCAGGCTCCTCGTCCTCACCGACCTTTTCGCCGTATGTGAACAAATCACCTTTGTTCATAGCGTTGTATTCGTGAAGCTTCATCGGGCCGTAGTCAAATTTCATTGCCGAAAGCGAGATGATGAACACGAAGGTAAGAAGCGAATAAAGGTTATAGGGAATTGCACTGCAGAACAGTGAAATACCGCTTGTGCCCTCGGGAGCATAAGAGGAAACTGCGGCAGCCCAAGAAGAAATCGGTGCTATCATACAAATCGGTGCGGCGGTCGAGTCGATAAGATAAGCAAGCTTTGCCCTTGAAACATTATGCTTATCCGTAACAGGTCTCATAACTGCGCCGACTGTAAGGCAGTTGAAATAGTCATCGATAAAAATCAAAACGCCGAGAAGGAAGGTTGCCATCATTGCGCCGAAGCGTGATTTAATGTGCTTCGAAGCCCATGTGCCGAAAGCCGCCGAGCCGCCTGCACGGTTGATAAGAGCAACCATTACGCCGAGAAGCACAAGGAAGATGAATATACCTGCCTGCGATTTTACAGCCTCAATAAAGCCGTCGTTGATTATTGCGTCCATTGTGGAAAGTCCGCCGAACGAGGTTGACAGAAGTCCGCCCACAACTATACCTATAAACAAGGAGGAATAAACCTCTTTTGTTATGAGTGCAAGTGCAATGGCGATAACCGGCGGAAGAAGCGACCACAACGTGCCCGTTGCCGAGGTTATCGAGCCTGTGAAGGACGCCGCAAGCATAAATGCCGCAACGACAAGCACAAGAAGAATTTTCGGAAGTGCTTTTTTGAATTTCATTTTTACCTCTCCTTAACATAAAAAAAGTACGTGCAGAAAAGCCCGTACTGAATTAAATCATAACAAAAGTACGATAGCTCTCCACTCGCCGTGACAGTCCGCAGGATATTTTCCTACGACCCAACAGGATAATATCGGAACTTTTTACCCTGTTTCGGCAGCTTCACCTTTTGCGTGCGTCGTTCCTGACGAATTACCACGCTACTTATCAAAGCTGCGCCTCTATCTGCATAATAAGATAGCATAAAATGCGTATATTGTCAATAATTGTCATATTTTTCACATAAAACGGATAAAATAAAAAAATTTTTAATGTCCGTACATACCGATAATGCGTGCTTTTTAGCGTTCGGACACAATATTTAGTAAAAAAATCTGAATAATTGCTATTGAAAATCTATATGTAGTGTGATATAATCTGTTTAATTCGCAAAATACGGACATTTCGGTTAGGAATACAGACTAAATTTCGAAGGAGTGGGATGGATGAAAGTATTAAAGCGTAACGGTGCTGAGGTTTCTTTTGATATTGATAAAATCGCCGCAGCCATAACAAAAGCCAACGAGAGCGTCAACGAGGACGAGCGTATGACGGCGACCCAGATTGAGAGGATTGCCGAAAGCGTTGAGTTTTCCTGCGTTAAAATGAACCGTTCTCCGTCGGTCGAGGAAATTCAGGACTTGGTTGAGTATCAGATTATGGCTCACGGTGCGTATGAGGTTGCAAAGAGCTATATCACATACCGCTACACCCGTAGCCTTGTCAGACAGTCAAATACTACGGACGAGAAAATTATGAGCCTTATCGAGTGCAATAACGAGGAGGCAAAGCAGGAGAATTCGAACAAAAACCCGATTGTCAACTCTACACAGAGAGACTATATGGCAGGCGAGGTTTCAAAGGACCTTACGGAGCGTATTCTTTTGCCGCAGGAAATTGTTGACGCTCACAATCAGGGTATTCTTCATTTCCACGACGCCGACTATTTTGCACAGCATATGCACAACTGCGACCTTGTAAACCTTGAGGATATGCTTCAAAACGGTACTGTTATCACAGGCACTCTTATCGAGCGTCCCCACAGCTTTTCAACCGCTTGTAATATCGCAACGCAGATTATCGCACAGGTTGCCTCAAACCAGTACGGCGGTCAGTCGATAACGCTTGCTCATTTAGCTCCGTTCGTTGACGTGAGCCGTCAGAAATTCCGCAAAATCGTTGAAAGCGAAATGTCTGCTCTCAATATAGACGTAAGTGAGGAAAAATTGAGCGAGCTTGTTGAACTCAGAGTTAAGGACGAAATCAAGCGTGGCGTTCAGACAATTCAGTATCAGGTCGTTACACTTCTCACAACAAACGGACAGGCTCCGTTCATCACGGTATTTATGTATCTTAACGAGGCGAAGTCAGAGCGTGAAAAGGCTGACCTTGCGCTTATTATCGAAGAAATGCTCAAGCAGAGAATTGACGGCGTTAAGAATGAAAAGGGCGTTTATGTAACACCTGCATTCCCGAAGCTTATCTATACTCTCGAAGAGGATAATATCACAGAGGACTCAAAATATTGGTATCTTACACAGCTTGCGGCTAAATGTACCGCAAAGAGAATGGTACCCGACTATATCTCGGAAAAGAAAATGCTTGAATTAAAGGGCGATGTTTATACCTGTATGGGCTGCCGCAGCTTCTTGACTCCCGACAGATTTACCGACAAGGGTATCGGAAATATCGCAAACGCAGGCAACTATGAGCCCGGCAAGCACAAATATTACGGCAGATTTAATCAGGGCGTTGTTACGATAAACCTTCCCGACGTTGCACTTTCTTCGGGCGGCAACACGGAGAAATTCTGGTCAATCTTTGAAGAAAGACTTGAGCTTTGCCACAGAGCGCTTCGTTGCAGACACGAGAGACTTCTCGGCACACCGTCGGACGTTGCTCCTATCCTTTGGCAGTACGGCGCATTGGCACGTCTTAAAAAGGGCGAGACAATCGACAAGCTCCTTTTCAACGGATATTCCACAATTTCGCTCGGCTATGCAGGTCTTTATGAGTGCGTTAAGTATATGACGGGCAAGAGCCATACAGATCCCGAGGCTACACCGTTTGCCCTCGCCGTTATGCAGAAGATGAACGACAAGTGCGCAGAGTGGAAGAAGGACGAAAATATCGACTACTCACTTTACGGCACTCCGCTTGAATCAACGACCTACAAATTCGCAAAATGCCTTCAGCGCCGTTTCGGTATAATTCCGGGAATTACGGACAAGGGATATATCACAAACAGCTATCACGTTCACGTTTCGGAGAACATTTCTGCTTTCGACAAGCTCAAATTCGAGTCGCAGTTCCAGCAGCTTTCTCCCGGCGGTGCGATAAGCTACGTTGAGGTTCCCGATATGCAGGACAATATCGACGCTGTTCTCTCTGTTATGAAGTTCATTTACGACAACATTATTTATGCAGAGCTTAACACAAAGAGCGACTACTGTCAGGAATGCGGTTGGGACGGAGAAATCGAGATTGTCGAGAAAGAGGGCAAGCTCATTTGGAGATGTCCGAACTGCGGCAACACCGATCAGGATAAAATGAACGTTGCAAGACGTACCTGCGGCTATATCGGCACACAGTTCTGGAATCAGGGCAGAACGCAGGAAATCCGTGACAGGGTGCTTCACTTATAAGAGGGAGTATCTATGCATTACAGTACAATTAAAGATTGTGATATTGCAAACGGAATAGGCGTTCGCATTACGCTTTTCGTTTCGGGCTGTACAAATCATTGCAAGAACTGCTTTCAACCGCAGACTTGGGATTTTGACTTCGGAGAGCCTTTTACCGAAGAGACGGAGGAAAAGCTCCTTGAAATGCTCAAGCCCGACTACATAAACGGCTTAACTCTTTTGGGCGGAGAGCCTATGGAGCCGCAAAACCAAAGAGCTCTTGTGCCGTTTTTGAAAAGAGTGCGAGAGGCATATCCAAATAAGAACGTTTGGTGCTTTACGGGCTTTACCTATGAAGTCCTCAAAACCGACGGCTCACACCCGAGATGTGAGGTTACGGACGAAATGCTGTCGCTTATCGATGTGCTCGTTGACGGAAAGTACGTTGACGAATTAAAGGACTTGACCCTGCAATTCAGAGGCTCGTCAAATCAGCGTCTTATCGATATGGTTAAGACCCGTGAGAACGGCGAGGTAACGCTTCTTCCGAACAATGACCGCACACTTGCAAAGAAATAATAAACACACAAAATTAAACACGCCATACACCTTTTTACAAGGCATATGGCGTGTTTTTGTTTTATAAATCAGTTCGAATACTTTGTTTCGCAGTAAATGCAACGGTATTCCTTTTTCTCGGGGTCGGAGAGCTTGAAAATGTGCTCTATCTCCTGCTCAACCGAGGTTATGCAACGGGGGTTTTTGCAGAAAATAACATTTGTGAGCTTTTCGGGGAGCGCAATGCTTTTCTTTTCGACAAGCACGCCGTTTCTTATAATATCAACGGTTGCGCTCGGGTCAACGAAGCCGATAACGTCAAAATCAAGGTCAATGTCGGCGTCAATTTTGATTATATCCTTTTTGCCCATTTTCTTGCTCGGTACATTTTTAATAAGTGCTACCGAAGCGTCAAGGTTGCCGAGCTTTAACAGCCTGTAAAGCTGCATTGCCCTGCCTGCTTCAATGTGGTCGATTACCACGCCGTTTTGAATAGGCTCTATATTCATATCGTGCCTGCCTCCTTCAAAAGCTTTAGTATCAATGCCATACGCATATACTTTCCGTTCAAAACCTGCTTGAAATAGCACGCTCTCGGGTCGTCGTCGATTGCAACGCTTATTTCATTTACTCTCGGCAACGGGTGCATAATCGTAAGGTCCTTTTTTGCGTTTTCGAGCTTGTCGGGAGTGAGAATATAGCTGTCCTTTAAGCGAAGATAATCCTCCTCGTTGAAAAATCTCTCCCTTTGAACTCTTGTCATATAGAGAATGTCAAGCTCGGGCATTACGCCTTCAAGGTCGGTCGTCTGAACGTAAGGTATGTTCTTATTCTTTATCGAATCACGCTTAACATAGCTCGGAAGCTTCAGCTCCTCGGGCGAAATAAGCACAAACTTAATTCCGCTGTATCTTGAAAGAGCGTTTATAAGCGAATGAACTGTTCTGCCGAATTTAAGGTCGCCGCAAAGTCCGACGGTCAAATCGTTGAACCTGCCCTTTTCACGGTAAATCGTAAGCAGATCCGCAAGGGTTTGAGTCGGGTGGCAATGACCGCCGTCGCCTGCGTTTATGACGGGAATAGAAGCCGCCCTTGCCGCAACATACGCCGCACCCTCTTTCGGATGTCGCATTGCGATTATGTCCGCATAGCAGCTGACAACCTTTGCGGTATCGGACACGCTCTCGCCCTTTGAAGCCGAGGACGAAGCCGCATCGGTCATTGAAATCACGTTACCGCCCAGCTCATACATAGCCGCTTCGAAGCTCATTCTCGTCCTTGTTGACGGCTCAAAGAAAAGGGTGGCAAGCTTTTTACCTTTACAGATGTTTTCGTACTTTTTCGGATTATCAATTATATCCAAAGCCGTTTTAACAAGCTCATCCAATTCCTCTGTCGAAAGCTCAACTATATCAATGATGCTTCTCATTGTTCACCATAGCCTTTCTTCTGTCCTCAAAATTTTGCAAAGGCAAATTTTGAGGGCAATATAATCTGATTATTATGCTCCTATCCAGCTCTCATCCGAGGGATTGTTTCTGAATGCGATAAGCTTTTTAATGTCCTCGGGCTTAATGTAACCCTCCTGTGCGGCAACCTCTGCGATATGGTCGAAGTCGGTAAGCGAAACATTTTTAACGTCAGCTTCTTTAAGTCTGTCAAGACCCTTCTGCATACCGTAGGTAAAGATTGAAACAACGCCCAATACCTCTGCGCCTGCCTCACGAAGAACATTTACAACCTCGATAACGCTGCCGCCTGTTGAAATAAGGTCCTCGACAACAACAACCTTCTGACCCTTTTCAAGTCTGCCCTCAATCTGATTCTGTCTGCCGTGATCCTTTGCGCCCGAGCGAACATAACCCATAGGCATATCGAGAAGATGAGCCGTGATTGCAGCATGAGCGATACCTGCGGTTGAAGTGCCCATAAGTACCTCTGCCTCGGGATAATATTCCTTTACAAGCTCAGCCAAGCCCTTTTCGACGTCTGTGCGTACCTCGGGAGCTGTAAGAGTAAGTCTGTTATCGCAGTAAACGGGGCTTTTAATTCCGCTAGCCCAAGTAAACGGCTCTTCGGGACGGAAGAAAACCGCCTTAATTTTAAGTAAATCCTTAGCAATAAGTTCTTTAAGTTCCATTTCGTTCTCCTTAATCAACAAATTCTTTTATACAACGCTCATAAGCGGCAACGGGGTCATCAGCCGCCGTAATCGGTCTGCCGACAACGATGTAATCAGAGCCGATTTCCTTTGCCTGTGCAGGGGTCATAACACGCTTTTGGTCGCCTATATCTCCGTCTGCGAAGCGAACGCCGGGTGTAACGGTCAGGAAGTCTTTACCGCATACTTCGTGTACCTTTTGTGCTTCAAGCGGAGAGCAAACAACGCCGTCAAGTCCTGCGATTTTCGCATTGTGTGCGTAGTGCATAACAACCTTGTCAATCGGCTCGTGAATGAGCAAATCGTTCTCCATAGCCTCCTGATCGGTCGAGGTAAGCTGAGTAACGGCAATCAAAAGCGGTCTTGTGCCGTCCTCTCTTGTAAGTCCTTCAAGGGCAGCCTCCATCATTCTGACAGTACCGCCTGCGTGAAGATTGCAAATATCAACGTCAAGGCGTGAGAGCACAGCCATTGACTTTTTAACGGTATTGGGAATATCGTGAAGCTTCAAATCGAGGAAAATTTTATGTCCTCTCTTTTTAATTTCCTTGACTATCTGCGGACCCTCTGCATAGAAAAGCTCCATACCGATTTTAACAAAGGGTTTACGCTCTGTAAACAGGTCAAGAAATTCATAAGTTTTTTCTGCGCTCGCAAAGTCGCAAGCTACAATTACGTCCTTACCCATTATTCAACAACTCCTATTATATCACTGATATTATTTATTCTGTACTTATCGAGCACCGACGGAAGTTCCTCGATTATATCACGGCAAGCATAGGGGTTTACAAGGTTTTGTGCGCCGATTTCAACCGCCGTTGCGCCTGCCATCATCATTTCAACCACGTCCTCGGCAGAGCTTACGCCGCCCATTCCGACAACGGGAATTTTTACTGCGTGAGACACCTGATACACCATTCTCACAGCCACGGGGAATATGGCAGAGCCTGAAAATCCGCCCATTTTATTCTTGATAACGGGCTGTCTTTTATTCAAATCAATCCTCATTCCGAGCATTGTATTGATAAGGCTTATTCCGTCTGCACCCGCTTCCTCGCAAGCTTTTGCAATCGCAACTATATCCGTTACATTGGGCGAGAGTTTAACGATAACGGGCTTTTTGGTAACGCTCTTTACCGCCCTTGTGACCTCCCCCGCAGCGCTCGGGTCTGTACCGAAGCTCATACCGCCGCCGTGAACATTCGGACAGCTGACATTGACCTCAAGCCAGCCGACCTGCTCCTCTTTATCGAGCTTTTCGCAGGTGTAGGCGTAGTCGTCAACCGAAAATCCGCTGACATTTGCCATAACAGGCTTGTTAAAGCACTTTTTAAGCTTAGGAAGCTCGGTTGAAATGACCTTTTCGACACCGGGATTTTGAAGTCCTACGGCATTTATCATACCCGAGGGACATTCCGCAATTCTCGGTGTGGGATTTCCGAAGCGAGCGTCCTTTGTTGTGCCCTTGAACGAAAATGTGCCGAGACAGTTTATATCGTAAAGCTCCGCAAATTCATATCCGAAGCCGAATGTGCCCGAAGCAGGAATTACGGGATTGTCAAGCTCGATACCGCAAAGGTTTACACTTAATCTTCCCATAAAATCTCCTCCTTTTCAAGCACAGGACCGTCCTTGCAAATTCGCTTGTAGCCTGTAATCGTCTTACAGCTGCAGCCCATACAAGCACCGAAACCACAGCCCATTCTCTCCTCAAAGCTGAACTGACCCGAGGTATTCGAAGTCTTGTACACGGCTTTGAGCATAGGCTCGGGACCGCAGCAATAGAAATATGTGTAGTCTATATCCATTGCATTTGTAACAAAGCCCTTTACGCCGTAACTGCCGTCAACCGTTGTAACGGTAACCTCACAGCCGAGAGCCTTGAACTCGTTTTCGTAAAATACTTCACTCTTTGTGTTAAAGCCCAATACGACAGACACCCTTTTGCCCTGCTCTATGAGCCTTTTAGCAAGCAAATACATAGGCGGTACACCTACTCCGCCGCCGATAAGCAACGGAGAACTTCCGCTTTTTTCAAGGTTATAGCCGTTGCCGAGACCCGTAAGGACGTCCAAAACAGCGCCGTTTTCAAGCTCTTTCATAGCCTCTGTGCCCTTGCCGACAACCTTGTATATTATTGTAAGGGTATCGCCGTCCTTGTCGCAAACAGAAATGGGACGACGAAGAAAAAGTCCGTCTAATTTTATGTTGACAAACTGACCCGATGCGGTAATGTCCGAGCAATCGCCGCAAAGCGTCATTTTATATACATTTTCGGTAAGCGGAATATTTTCCTTTACCGTCAATAAAACCTGTTTCATCTTATCTCCTTAAGCGTCGATAGTTGAAATTGTAAGCGTTGTTTCCTCAAGTACGTCGAGAAGTACACGAACGGTATCAAGCGAGGTAAACATTGTTACATTGTTTTCGGTAGCGCAGCGGCGGATTTCAACACCGTCGTCGTAATGATTGCCAGAAAGTATAGCTCTTGTGTTGATAACATAGCTTACATAGCCTGCACGGATAGAGTCAAGGATTTCTTCGCTTCCCTCTGAAATCTTACCTCTTACTCTTGTGCGAATTCCGTTCTTTTTCAATATGTCTGCTGTACCGCTTGTTGCCTCAATGTTGAAGCCCATATTGTAAAATCTGCGAATAAGCGGAATTGCCTCTTCTTTATCCTCGTCCGCAAGCGTTACAAGCACTGTACCGTAGTTTTGAAGATTCATACCCGAAGCCGTCAAAGCTTTGAACATTGCACGGTGGAGTTTATCGTCATAACCGATAGCCTCTCCCGTTGATTTCATTTCAGGTGAAAGGTAAGCGTCAAGTCCCTTAATCTTGTTGAATGAGAATACGGGAACCTTTACATAGTGACGCTTTTTCTCCTCGGGATAAAGTTCGAAAATTCCCTGTTCCTTTAAGCTCTTGCCGAGTATAACCTCTGTTGCGATATCGGCAAGTGAATAGCCTGTTGCTTTCGAGAGGAACGGAACTGTTCTTGATGAACGGGGGTTTACCTCGATTATATAAACATTGTCCTGCGGGTCAACGATAAACTGAATGTTGTAAAGACCGATTATGCCTATTCCGAGACCGAGCTTCTTTGCATACTGCAAGATTATGCCCTTTACCTTGTCGGAAATTGAGAAGGTCGGATAAACGCTTATCGAGTCGCCCGAGTGAACGCCTGTTCTCTCAACCAATTCCATAATGCCGGGTACAAATACGTTTATGCCGTCGCAAATTGCGTCAACCTCAACCTCTTTACCCTGAATGTACTTGTCAACAAGAACGGGCTTGTCCTCGTCGATTTCAACGGCTGTTTTAAGGTAGTGCTTCAAGTCCTCGTCCTTTGAAACTATCTGCATAGCACGTCCGCCGAGAACGAATGAGGGACGAACAAGCACGGGATAACCGATTTCGTTTGCCGCTTTAAGACCGTCCTCGATATTTGTAACAGCCTTGCCCTTGGGTTGAGGAATGTCAAGGTCTTTAAGGATTTTTTCAAAGCTGTCCCTGTTCTCCGCCTTTTCGATAGCCTCGCAGTCCGTGCCGATAATCTTAACTCCTCTGTCCATAAGCGGCTGAGCAAGGTTGATTGCTGTCTGACCGCCGAGCGAAGCGATTACGCCCTCGGGCTTTTCAAAGTCGATTATCGCCATAACATCCTCGGGGGTAAGCGGCTCGAAGTAGAGCTTGTCCGCCGTGGTGTAGTCGGTCGAAACTGTTTCGGGGTTGTTGTTGATGATGATTGCCTCATAGCCTGCACGCTTGATAGTCTGCACAGCGTGAACGGTCGAATAGTCAAACTCAACGCCCTGACCGATACGGATAGGACCTGCACCGAGAACGATTATTTTCTTTTTATCGGTAAGTCTTGAAGCGTTCTCGCCCGTGTATGAGGAGTAGAGATATGCTATGTACTTACCTGTGTGGAGGGTATCAACCATTTTGAATACGGGGATGATACCGTTTGCCTTTCTTGTGTTATAAACGTCGATTTCAGGCATATTCCAAACCTTTGAAATGTACTTGTCGGAAATGCCCATAACCTTTGCTGCCTTGAGAGCCTCGACAGAGCCGACATTTTCTTTGAGCTTGTTTTCCATCTCCACAATTCTCTTGTAGCTTTCAAGGAAAAGCTCCGTTACCTTTGTAAGCTCGTGGATTTTTTCTATCGAAACGCCTCTGCGTATAAGCTCGAATATTGCATAAATGTTGTCGTCCTTGAACTCCTGAATATAGCTCATAAGCTCTTCGTCCATGCAGCTGTCAAATTTAGCAAGGTGGAAGTGGCAAACGCCCGTTTCAAGTGAACGGACAGATTTGAGCAAGCACTCTTCAAGCGTTGAGCCGATACCCATAACCTCGCCCGTCGCTTTCATCTGCGTACCGAGTGTGTTCGGTGCGTCAACGAACTTATCGAACGGGAAACGGGGGAATTTTGCAACGATATAGTCAAGGCTCGGCTCGATAGCCGCTGTACCGCCTGCAACGGGAATATCCTCAAGAGCCATACCCATAGCGATTTTCGCCGTAACTCTTGCTATCGGGTAACCGCTTGCCTTTGAAGCGAGTGCCGAGGAACGTGAAACTCTCGGGTTTACTTCGATAAGGAAATATTCGCTTGACTCGGGATTGAGTGCGAACTGAACGTTGCAGCCGCCCTCAATTTTAAGCTCACGAATGATTTTTATTGCGCTGTCGTTAAGCATTTTAAGGTCGTGGTCGTTGAGTGAAAGAATGGGAGCTACAACGATTGAGTCGCCTGTGTGAACACCTACGGGGTCAATGTTTTCCATACCGCAAATTGTGATTGCGTGGTCATTTGAGTCTCTCATTACCTCAAATTCGATTTCCTTATAGCCCTTAACGCTCTTTTCGATAAGAACCTGATGAACGGGAGAGAGCTTGAATGCATTTACGCCGATTTCAACAAGCTCTTCTTCGTTGTTTGCAAAGCCGCCGCCTGTTCCGCCCAATGTGAAAGCAGGACGCAAAACAACGGGATAGCCGATATCGACAGCAGCCTTTTTAGCCTCTTCGAGATTGTAGGTTATCTCCGACGGGATAACGGGCTCGCCGATTGACTCGCACATCTCCTTGAAAAGCTCTCTGTCCTCTGCTCTTTCGATACTGTCGCTTGAAGTTCCGAGAAGCTTTGTTCCGCACTCCTTGAGAATACCTTTCTTTTCAAGCTGCATTGCAAGGTTAAGACCCGTCTGTCCGCCGATACCCGGAACTATAGCGTCGGGTCGCTCGTAACGGAGAATTTTTGCGATATATTCAAGCGTCAAAGGCTCCATATAGACCTTATCTGCAATCGTTGTGTCGGTCATTATTGTAGCAGGGTTTGAGTTACAAAGAATTACCTCATAGCCCTCCTCTTTCAATGCAAGGCAAGCCTGTGTGCCTGCATAGTCGAACTCGGCAGCCTGACCGATTACGATAGGACCTGAGCCGATAATCAATACCTTTTTAATGTCTGTTCTTTTTGCCATACTTTTTTCCTCCGATTTTATATATTAAAACTTCTTATAAGCTGTTTTGCCGTTGCAAACCGTCAATTCGCACTCGCCGAAAACTTCTTCGCCCTCAAACGGGGTGGCCTTTCCCATTGAGAGAAAATCCGACGGATTTATAACGGTTTTTTTATCTAAATCCCACACGGTAAAGCTGTTGTCGTACTCAATGCCGAAACGCTTTCTCGGGTTGACCGCCAAAAGCTCAACAAGCCTTTCAAGTGAGATTATATTCTTTTTAACAAGGTGCGTGTAGAGAAGCTGGAAAGCCGTTTCAATTCCGACAATTCCGAAAGCACTCTTTTCAAGCCCTCTCGACTTCTCCTCTTGACTGTGCGGTGCGTGGTCTGTTGCTATCATATCAACAGTGCCGTCCAATACACCCTCGATAAGCGCCTGCCTGTCCTCTTTTGAGCGAAGCGGCGGATTCATCTTGAACCGTCCGTCCTCTTTCAAATCCTCGTCCGTAAGTATCAAATAATGCGGCCCCGTTTCGCAGGTTACGTCAACGCCCTGCGCCTTTGCCTGCCTTATCAGCTCCACGCTCTCCTTACAGGAAATGTGGCAAACGTGATAAGCACAGCCCGTCTGCCTGCAAAGCTCGAGGTCTCTCTTAATAGGCTTCCACTCGCTCTCGGAGCAAATTCCCCTGTGCGAATGTTCGCTTGCGTAAACGCCGTCGTGAATGTAACCGCCGTGAAGCAACGAATTATCTTCACAATGAGCGACGATAATTTTGCCGAGTGCCTTTGCCCTTAGCATAGCCTCTTTCATCATTTCCTCCGACTGAACACCTCTGCCGTCGTCGGAAAAAGCGATTACGTCCTTTGCCATACCCTCCATATCGGAAAGCTCTTCACCGTTTTGACCGACGGTAATTGCTCCGTACGGCAAAACATTTATAACAGCGTCCTTTTTGATTATGTCAAGCTGCTCCTTCAAGTGTTCCGCAGAGTCGGGTACAGGCTTCAAATTCGGCATTGAAAAGACCGTTGTATAGCCGCCGTGAGCCGATGCCTGCGTGCCCGATTTTATCGTCTCCTTATAAGAAAAGCCCGGCTGACGCAAATGCACATGCACATCGCAAAAGCCGGGGAAAATCATATATTGAGAAGAATTATAAACACTTGCTCCAAATTCGGAAAATGCGTCTAAAACCGTTTCCTTTGTGAACTGAGGAAACGATGTCAAGGTACATATCTGAGCATTTATAATGTTGTTCATATAGTCCTCCGATAATAATAAAAGCCTTGCTTTTCGGCAAGGCTTATCTGCATAAACAAGCGACGCAATATCCCTGCGCCTTATTCATATACATATAACAAATCTTGCCGATCTCTCTGTATCGAATTAAAGATTTACTTTTAGATATTATACCATTGAACAGCACCGATGTCAACAAAATAATAAGCGGTTTAGCTCAAAAAATCGAACTAAACCGCCTGTTGATTTAAGCTTTAATTATTTGAAGTACCTAACAGCCGCCTCAAACATTTTAATATCGTAATTTCCGGGTACATTTTTGTAAAGTCCCGAGCCGATACGCTCACTGTGTCCCATCTTGCCGAATACTCTGCCGTCGGGAGAAGTGATACCCTCGATAGCGAACATTGAATCGTTGGGATTGAACTGAACGTCGTTTGTAGCGTTGCCCGAAAGGTCAACATACTGCGTTGCGATCTGACCGTTCTCGGCAAGTTTTCTGATAAGCTCCTCGCTCGCCAAGAATCTGCCCTCGCCGTGTGAAATCGGAACATTGTAAACTTCGCCGACATTCGTAAGCGAAAGCCACGGAGATTTATTTGACGCAATCCTTGTTCTTACAATCTTCGACTGGTGTCTTGCGATAGTGTTAAAGGTAAGCGTCGGGCAATTTTCGTCCGTGTCGATAATCTTTCCGTACGGAACAAGTCCCAATTTAATGAGAGCCTGGAAGCCGTTGCAGATACCGCACATAAGTCCGTCTCTGTTTTCAAGAAGGTCGGTTACGCCCTCTTTGACAGCCGCATTTCTGAAGAAAGCAGTTATAAACTTACCGCTTCCGTCAGGCTCGTCGCCGCCCGAGAAGCCGCCGGGGATAAATACCATCTGTGCGGTTTTAAGCTTTGTTGCAAATTCCTCAACGCTCGACTGAATTGCAGAAGAAGTGAGGTTTTTGATAACTATGATTTCAGGCTCTGCACCTGCATCGCTTACAGCCTTTGCGCTGTCGAACTCGCAGTTTGTACCGGGAAATGCAGGGATAAGAACTTTCGGTCTTGCGCACTTAATTGCGGGTGCGGGATAACTCTCCGCCTTGTAGGAGAAGCTCTCAACCGTCTTTGCCTCGTCCGTGATGTTGCAGGAATATACCTTTTCAAGCTTATCCTCATAGAGCTTGTCAAGTTTTTCAGCCGAAACGCTCTCTGCACCGTAAACGAAGGTCTTATCCTCTGTAATTTCGCCGACAATTTCCATACCGTCCGCATTTTCAACTTCAAGAATGAACGAAGCATAATTGTATCCGAATATATCGTCAAGTGAAAGCTCTGAATTGAACTTAAAGCCGAAGCCGTTGCCCATTGCCGATTTAAGCACTGCCTCAGCGATACCGCCGAGACCGAGTGTATAGCAGGAAACAGCTTTACCGCTTCTCAAAAGCTCTGTTACCTTGTCGAACGCTTCAAGCAAGGCTGAGGTTTTCGGAAGTCCGTTTTCGTCAAGCTCTGTTCTTATAATAACAACCTTGTTGCCTGCCTTTTTGAATTCGGGCGAAACAATATCCTTTGTCTTTTCCGTTGTAACAGCGAACGAAACGAGGGTTGGCGGAACGTCCAAATCCTCGAACGAGCCACTCATTGAGTCCTTACCGCCGATTGAGCCGATTGAAAGCTCCTTTTGAGCCTCGAAAGCACCGAGCAATGCCGCAAGAGGCTTGCCCCAACGCTTACCGTCCTGACCGGGTTTTTCAAAATATTCCTGGAATGTGAGGTACACGTCCTCAAACTTCGCACCTGTCGCAATGAGCTTACATACAGACTCTACAACAGCAAGATATGCGCCGTGATACGGGCTTTTTTCGGTTATGAACGGGTTGTAGCCCCAAGCCATAAGCGAGCAATCGTCTGTGTGCTTTTTCTCAACGCTTATCTTCTGTACCATTGCCTGAATGGGTGTTCTCTGATTTTTACCGCCGAAAGGCATAAGCACCGTGCCTGCGCCGATAGTGGAGTCGAAACGCTCCGAAAGACCTCTCTTTGAGCAAATGTTCAAATCCGAGGACATTTTTTCCATATTATCAACGAAAGAGCCGTCAATTACCTTTTTGTAGTCCTGGGGCTTTTCGGGTGTGATTGTAATGTGCTTGTCCGCACCGTTTGAGTTCAAGAATTCACGGCTTATATCGACAATCTTGTTGCCGTTCCAAGTCATTGTAAGACGGGGATCAGCCTTTATGACTGCAACGGGAGTAGCTTCAAGATTTTCCTTGTGTGCAAGAGCCAAAAATGCGTCAACATTTTCTTTCTCAACAACAACAGCCATTCTCTCCTGCGACTCGGAAATTGCAAGCTCCGTGCCGTCAAGTCCCTCATATTTTTTCGGAACTGCGTTAAGGTCAATGTCAAGACCGTCCGCAAGCTCGCCGATAGCAACCGAAACGCCGCCTGCACCGAAGTCATTACAACGCTTAATCATAAGGCAAGCTTCTTTATTTCTGAAAAGTCTTTGAAGCTTTCTCTCCTCGGGAGCGTTACCCTTTTGCACCTCTGCACCGCAGGTTTCAACCGAATGTGCGTTGTGAGCCTTTGAAGAGCCTGTTGCGCCGCCTATTCCGTCTCTGCCTGTTCTTCCGCCCAAGAGGATTACAATATCGCCGGGGTCGGGAACTTCACGTCTGACATTTTCCTGCGGAGCAGCTGCGATAACCGCACCGATTTCCATTCTCTTTGCAGCGTAACCGGGGTGATAAATCTCATCAACGATACCCGTTGCAAGACCTATCTGGTTGCCGTAAGACGAATAGCCTGCGGCAGCGGTTGTAACAAGCTTTCTCTGCGGAAGCTTACCGGGAATTGTTTCGCTTACGGGAACGGTCGGATCAGCCGCACCCGTTACACGCATTGCGCCGTAAACATAGCTTCTGCCCGAAAGCGGGTCACGGATAGCACCGCCGATACAGGTAGCAGCACCGCCGAACGGTTCAATTTCAGTCGGGTGGTTATGCGTTTCGTTCTTAAAGAGAAGAAGCCACGGCTCTTTTTTGCCGTCAACCTCAATTTCGATTTTAACGGTACAAGCGTTAATTTCCTCGGACTCATCCAATTTATTGAGCTTGCCGTTTTTCTTCAAATATTTAACGGCAACCGTTGCCAAATCCATAAGGCAAACAGGCTTTGTCCTACCCAATTCCTTGCGAACAGCCATATAGTCGTCATAAGCCCTCTGCAAAAGCTCGTCCTCGAACTTTGCGTCGTCGATAACCGTCAAAAATGTTGTGTGACGGCAATGATCCGACCAATATGTGTCTATCATACGGATTTCCGTAAGGGTGGGATCTCTGTGCTCTGACTTAAAGTAGTCCTGACAGAATTTAATATCGTCCTTATCCATTGCAAGGCCGTAGTCGTCAACGAATTTTGCAAGCTCCGCTTCGTCATAAGCGTTAAAGCCGTCAAGAGTTTTAACTGTTGTGGGAACGGCATAATCAACCTTGAGAGTTTCAAACCTGTCAAGCGTTGCCTCTCTTGCTTCAACGGGGTTTATAACGTATTTTTTAATCTCGTCAATATCACTCTGTGAGAGTTTGCCGTAAAGAGCGTAAACCTTTGCCGAACGGATAAGCGGTCTGTCGCCCTGCGAGATAATCTGAATACACTGTGCGGCAGAGTCTGCTCTCTGGTCGAACTGACCCGGAAGATACTCAACCGCAAAAACGGTTGCGCCGTCCGTGTTTATTTCTTCGCTTGCAATATCAATCTGCGGCTCTGAAAATACGGTCTTGACCGAATAATCAAAAAGCTCCTTTGTAATATTTTCAGCGTCATATCTGTTTATAATTCTGACATCCTCAAGGCTTTTAATGCCCAAAAGATTTCTTGCATCGCCGAGCAATGCTTTGGCTTCGTTTGCCAATTCCTTTTTCTTTTCAACGAAAATTCTGTAAACCAAGAATCATACCTCCTTGCATTTAAGCGCCTTTTGTCCTATATCGTGCCTGTAATAAGCGTTGCCGAAGCAAACCTTCTCAACGGCATTATACGACAAAGCTATCGCTTGTTCAAGTGTATCCGCAATCTTTGTAACGCCCAAAACACGTCCGCCGTTTGTCAAGAGCTTTCCGTTTTCGAGCTTTGCGCCTGCAACATAGACGTTGTTTTCGACTTCCTCGGGAATTGTAATTTCATATCCCTTTTCATATTTAACGGGATAACCCTCGGACGCCATAATTACACAGCAAGCGCTTTTATCGGAGAACTTAACCTCACAATCGGCAAGGGTTTCGTCCGTAACGGCTCTCATAACCGTGAGCAAATCGCTCTCTAAAAGCGGAAGAACAACCTGTGTTTCGGGATCGCCGAAGCGGCAGTTGTATTCGATAACCTTAGGGCCTTTTTCCGTGAGCATAAGACCGAAGTAAAGGCAACCCTTAAAGGTTCTGCCCTCTTTATTCATAGCCTCGATTGTCGGCAGGAAAATCTTTTCCATACATTCGTCGGCGATTGCCTTTGTATAGTAGGGATTGGGTGCAACCGTACCCATACCGCCCGTGTTGAGTCCCGTGTCATTGTCGCCTGCACGCTTGTGATCCATTGACGAAATCATAGGAACAACCGTTTTGCCGTCCGTAAACGAGAGAACTGAAACCTCGGGGCCTGTCAAAAACTCCTCGATTACGATACTGTCGCCGCTTTTTCCGAACTGCTTGTCCTTCATTATAGAAACGACAGCGTTTTTAGCCTCGTCCCTTGTCATTGCGATAATAACGCCCTTACCGAGAGCAAGACCGTCAGCCTTAACGACTGTGGGGATAGGACAGCTTTCAACATATTTAAGAGCCTCGTCGGCATCTGTGAAAACCTCATACTGTGCGGTGGGAATGTTATATTTTTTCATAAGGTCCTTTGAGAAAACCTTGCTTCCCTCGATTATAGCCGCATTTTTCCTCGGTCCGAAGCAGGGAATACCCTTTTCCTCAAGTGCGTCAACCATACCGAGCACCAACGGATCGTCGGGTGCTACTACGGCATAATCTATTTTGTTCTCAACCGCAAACAAGACAGCCTTTTCAATATCCGTAGCGCCGATATTCACAAGCTCTGCATCCTTTGCCATACCGCCGTTTCCGGGGAGAGCATAAATTTTTTCAACGTCCTTGTTTTCCTTGATTTTTTTGATGATAGCGTGTTCTCTTCCGCCACCGCCGACAACCATTATTTTCATTGTGTTACCTCTTAATGATGGAATAATCTCATACCTGTAAATGCCATTGCCATACCGTGCTTATCGCAGCAGTCGATAACAACGTCATCTCTTATTGAACCGCCCGGCTCTGCAATGTATTTAACGCCTGAACGGAACGCTCTCTCGATATTATCGGAGAACGGGAAGAATGCGTCAGAGCCCAATGCTACGTCGGTTTTAGTAGCAAGATAAGCCATTTGTTCCTCGTGTGTAAAGGGTTCGGGCTTTACAGTGAAATACCTCTCCCATACGCCGTCTGCGCATACGTCCTCTTCGTTCTGATTGATATATCCGTCAATTACGTTATCCCTGTCGGGTCTGCCTATATCCTCTCTGAACGGAAGATTGATAACCTTGTCTGCCTGTCTCAAGAACCAAGTGTCTGCCTTTGTGCCTGCAAGACGTGTGCAGTGAATTCTTGACTGCTGACCTGCACCTACACCGATAGCCTGTCCGTCAACGGCATAGCAAACCGAGTTTGACTGTGTATATTTGAGAGTGATGAGCGCAACAATCAAATCACGAACTGCACTTTCGGGCAAGTCCTTATTCTTTGTAACAACATTTTTGAGCAAATCAGCGTCAATTTTGAAATTGTTTCTGCCCTGCTCAAAGGTAATTCCGAACACCTGCTTTTTCTCCTGCGGTGCGGGAACATAATTCGGGTCGATTTTAACTATATTATAATTACCTTTTCTTTTCTGCTTGAGAATTTCAAGTGCCTCGGGCTCATATCCGGGTGCAATAATTCCGTCGGAAACCTCACGCTTAATCATCTTTGCGGTGGTAACGTCGCAAACGTCCGAAAGTGCAACCCAGTCGCCGAAGGAGCACATTCTGTCTGTGCCTCTCGCTCTCGCATAAGCGCAAGCAAGCGGAGAGTCGTCAAGTCCCTCAATATCGTCAACAAAGCAAGCCTTTTTAAGAGTATCCGAAAGCGGAATACCGACAGCCGCCGAAGTGGGACTAACGTGCTTGAACGAGGTAACCGCAGGAAGTCCGAGAGCCTCTTTAAGCTCCTTTACAAGCTGCCAAGAGTTGAAAGCGTCAAGGAAATTTATGTAACCCGGTCTGCCGCACAAAATCTCAATCGGCAAATCGCTTCCGTCCTCCATATAAATTTTAGACGGCTTCTGATTGGGGTTACAGCCGTATTTAAGTTCAAATTCTTTCATCTTCGTTACCTCACTTGTTTTTATTAACTATTCTTGACTCGTATTTGCCTGTTTCAATGTCAATGTATCTTACGAAAAGCGAAACCTTGTTGTCTGCGTTGAGATTTTCCCAGATAAGCTTTGTAAGGGTATCAATATCGGTATCGGGAAGCTCAACCGTTTTCGGCTCGCCCTCGAAGCTCGGAAGCGGATTTCCGTCGCATTTATAAGTGTGGATGAATTTTGCTTTGCCGCAAAGGGGATTTTGATACGCATAGGTGTATCTCTGACAGGAACTGCCGTCGCCGTCTGCCGATTTAAGGATTGACATAGCGTAATTCATTTCGCCGTTGTCAAGATGGATAATTCCCGAAATTCTCGGTGTGAAATTCGGTGCGTCGTCCTCGAACTCTCTTGTGCGAAGAGCCTGCTCAAAGGTCATCTGCTTGTCCATAAGCTCATAAATCGTATCGGTCTGGTCGCCGTTTGTAACAATCGTCTTGTTTCCGAGAACTCTTACGGGAGCGTAGATGATAAGGTGGGGGTCAACCATCTTGGACTCATCGAAAGCCTGAGTGCGAATACCCTCGCCGTCCTCAACGAACACACGGTTTCTGCTGTTCTCACTTCTGCCCATAATGAAATAAGCCGTAACAGCCTTTTTGCCGTCTGCACTCTTTCCTATCATAATTCCCCTGCCATGATATGCGAGAGAATTAAGCTCTTCCTTAATCGATTTTATCTCCATAAAGCAATATCCTTTCAAAATTTATTAAAATGAACCGAGATAACATTCAGTAATATAATTTTGCGAAACCCTGCCGTCTTTTTCGTATTTTGAAAAAGCACTTTCGAGCTCACAAACAAAACCGTCATAGCCGCTGTCATCACGCTTCGGTGCATACGAACGGGAAAGATTGTCGCCGATAAACTGTTCTCGTGTAACAAATCTTTCATTTTCGAGTCTTAAAAAATCGGTGCTTTTGAAATATTCGTTTCTTAAAAATGTATCGCTGTCAAAGTCATCATATCCCGTCTGAACATGACCGCTTCGATAACAGTCGCAATATTTCATACAGATTTTGTTGCGTTCTTCTTCAAGGTCGTTTTGACATCTTGAATTCCACACGATTGCAAGGTGTCCGTCGGGAGTTAATATTCGTTGGCACTCCGCCTTGAACCTCGCCTTATCGAACCAATGGAAAGCCTGTGCAACGGTTATAAGGTTGACGCTTTCCGTATCAAGCGTTGTATTTTCCGCAGAGGCAACAACTGTCTTTACCTTGCCGCCCAAATCGCTTTTAAGCACCGAGAGCATATCCGAATTTGGCTCAACCGCCGTAACGCTCCACGGTTTTTTGAGCAATGCGGATGTGAAAATGCCCGTGCCTGCGCCGATATCCGCCACGGTTTCGGCATTCGTCATTTCATAAAGCCAGTCAATAAGCTTTTCGGAATATGACGGACGGTACTTTGAATAAAGCTCCGCCTTACCCGTAAATTTGTTCTCATTCATTGCGGTAAGTCCTGCCGTTTTCGATTTTTATTTTACCCGAGCACATAAGCTCGACCGATTCGGGGAGAATTTTCCACTCCGCCTGCTCCATAACTCGTTTCTGAAGCACGTCGGGAGTATCGTTTTCCTCGATATAAACTGCCCTTTGCATAACAATCGGTCCGCCGTCGGGAATTTCATTTACGATATGCACCGTTGCGCCCGTAACCTTAACGCCCTTTTTGAGAGCCGCCTCGTGAACATGAAGTCCGTAGAAGCCCTCGCCGCAAAAGGACGGAATAAGCGACGGATGAACATTGAGAATTTTATTCTTATAATGAGTCGTGAAATTCTCGCTCAAAATCGACATAAAACCTGCAAGGACAATAAGGTCGATTTCGTTTTCGTCAAGTATTCTTATAATTTCGCTTTCAAATTCGGCGTGAGAAGAGAAATTCTTTTTAAGCACCGTGTAGGTGTCAATCTCCGCTTTTTTCGCTCTTTCAAGGGCGAAAGCACCGTCCTTGTTTGAAATTACAAGCCTGATTTTACCGCTTTTGATTATTCCGCTTTTCTCGGCGTCAATAAGCGCCTGCAAATTTGTTCCGCCGCCCGAAACGAGAACGGCTATGTTCTTTTTATCGGTATGCATAATGCTCTCCAAAATATCAGCAAATTTCGATTTTATCTTCTGCTTTAACGATTTCGCCGATTACATAAGCGTCCTCGCCGTTAGCCTTGAGCACCTCAAGAGCCTTGTCTGCGTCAGCCTTTGAAACAACAATGCTCATTCCGACGCCCATATTAAAGGTGTTGAACATATCTCTTTCGGAAATATTGCCCGTCTTTGCAAGAAGCTCGAAAATCGGAAGTACACGAACGGCACTTCTCTCGATTTTAGCGCAAAGTCCGTCGGGGATACTTCTCGGAATGTTCTCATAGAAGCCGCCGCCCGTAATGTGGGAAATGCCCTTGACCTTAACACTCTCCATAAGTGCAAGAACGGGTTTAACATAAATTCTTGTAGGTGTAAGGAGTGTTTCGCCTATCGACTTTCCGCCGAGCTCGGCAACGGGAGCTTTTATGTCGGAATTTTCAACGTCAAATACCTTTCTGACAAGTGAAAATCCGTTTGAGTGAACGCCGCTTGAGGGAAGCACAATAATAACGTCGCCCTCGCACATTGTTTTATTGTCAATGATTTTATCCTTATCGACAACGCCTGTGCAATAGCCTGCAAGGTCATATTCGTCAATCGGATAGAAGCCGGGCATCTCTGCGGTTTCGCCGCCGATAAGAGCCGCACCCGACTGAACACAGCCGTCGCAAACACCCTTTACTATATCTGCAATCTTCTCGGGAACATTCTTTCCGCAAGCGATATAATCAAGGAAGAAAAGCGGCTTTGCACCGCTGCAAATAATGTCATTTACGCACATTGCAACGCAGTCGATACCAACCGTGTCGTGCTTGTCCATAAGGAAAGCGAGTTTCAGCTTTGTGCCTACACCGTCCGTACCGCTTACAAGTACGGGCTTTGTGATACCTGTGAGGTCAAGCTCAAAAAGACCGCCGAAGCCGCCTACATCCGAGCAAACACCCGAAGTCATTGTTGTAGCGATATGTTTTTTCATAAGCTCGACAGCCTTATAGCCTGCCGTAATATCAACGCCCGCCTGAGCGTAAACATCTGATTTTGAATTGTTAATCATAACCTTATTCCTTTCCGTTCCAGCAATATGTGCAAAGCTCGTCCTTATCAAGTCCGATTGCCTCGATTATACCCTCAAGGCTCTGGAATTCAAGCGAAGCCAAATGGAGCTTTTCACAGATATTCTTCCTCAGCGCCTTACCTCTTTCGGTTTTGCCGTCTGAATATTCTTCTATGTGATTAAAGCCCTCTTCGCCCTCAAGCTCCATAATAACACGCCTTGCGATAAGCTCCATTTCGCCTGTTGACCTTGAGAAATTGAGATATTTACAGCCGTACATGATCGGCGGACACGCAGAGCGCATATGAACTGATTTTGCACCGCTTTCATAGAGGAAATCGACCGTTTCTTTAAGCTGCGTTCCCCTTACTATCGAGTCATCGACAAAGAGAAGATTTTTACCCTCGATAAGCTCCTTAACGGGTATCTGCTTCATCTTTGCAATCTTAATTCTCTCCGACTGCGTTGTCGGCATAAAGCTTCTTGACCAGGTGGGAGTGTATTTTATAAACGCTCTCGCAAACGGAATACCGCTTTCGTTGGAATAGCCGATTGCGTGAGGTGTACCCGAGTCGGGAACGCCGCCCACATAGTCAACGCCGTTGCAAACACCCGTTTCCATATCGGTCTTTGCCATAATTCTGCCGTTGTCATAGCGCATTTTCTCAACGTTTACACCCTCATAGGTCGAGGTCGGATAACCGTAATAGCTCCAAAGAAAAGCACAGATTTTTTTCTTCTTTTTCGGTGCTTTGAGCTGAGTTATTCCGTCTGTTGTGATTTCAACTATCTCGGCAGGTCCCAATTCTCTCTCGAAATCATATCCGAGCTTTTCATAGGCATAGCTTTCAAATGAAACTGCATATCCCGTTTCACTCTTGCCTATCTGAACGGGCAATCTGCCAAGCTCGTCCCTTGCGGCGATTATCGAGCCTGTTTCGGTAAGCAAAATAATCGTTGCCGTACCGTCGATAACCTCTTGCGCAAACTCAATACCCTCTTTGAAGTTATCTTTAAGGCTTATGAGCGAAGCGACAAGCTCGTTCGAGTTTACCTTACCGCCCGTCATAGCGTCAAAATGTCCGCAGTCGGTGATAAGATATTTATTTATAAGCTCGTCGGAATTGTTGATTATTCCGACAGTACAAATTGCAAACGTGCCGAGCTTTGAGCGAATGAGCAACGGCTGGGGATCGGTGTCGCTGATACAGCCGATTGCCGACGTACCGTGCATCTCCTCAAAAATATGCTCAAACTTCGTACGAAACGGAGCGTTTTCAATGTTGTGTATTTTTCTCTGTAATCCGATTTCTTTATCGTAGACGGCAAGACCGCCTCTGCGTGTGCCGAGATGAGAATGATAGTCAACGCCGAAAAAGACGTCGAGCATACAATCCTCTTTAGAAACAACGCCAAAAAATCCACCCATATTTTACCCTCCGAGAATTATTCGCCAAATACTCTGCGCATCATTTCCTTGTATGCGTCCTCAACGCCGCCCATATCTCTGCGGAAACGGTCCTTGTCAAGCTTTTCGTTTGTCTCTGCGTCCCAGAAACGGCAGGTATCGGGAGAAATTTCGTCTGCAAGAACGATAGTGCCGTCAGCAGTCTTGCCGAACTCAAGCTTGAAGTCAACAAGCTTTACGCCGAGACCGAGGAAGTATTCCTTGAGCACCTCGTTGACCTTGAATGCCATAGCCTTGATGGTTTCAATCTCTTCTCTTGTAGCAACGCCGAGTGCGATTGCGTGGTAAGCGTTCATAAGCGGATCGTGGAGATCGTCATTCTTGTATGAGAACTCGATTGTCGGCTCTGCGAAAACAATACCCTCTTCAACGCCGAAACGCTTTGCAAATGAGCCTGCCGAGATATTTCTTATAATAACCTCAAGCGGAACAATGCTTACCTTTTTAACAACAGTTTCATTGTCGTTAAGCTCTTCAACAAAGTGAGTCTTAACGCCGTGCTTTTCAAGAATTTGCATAAGGTAGTTTGACATACGGTTGTTGATAGCACCCTTACCTACGATTGTGCCCTTTTTAAGACCGTCAAGAGCTGTTGCGTCATCTTTATATGAAACTATTACCTTTTCGGGATCCTCTGTCGCAAATACCTTTTTTGCTTTTCCCTCATAGAGCTGAACTGTTTTTTTCATTGTTAAAATCTCCTTTAATATATTTTTATTTGAATTATTTGCTGAATTCCTTACAGATTTTTTCGTCCTTTTCAAGAACCTTTCTTGTGTTTTCCTCTCTCATCTCAACAAGTCTTTGTGAAAGAGCCTCATCCGAAAGAGCGAGAATTTGAGCCGCAAGCAACGCCGCATTAGCACCGCCGTTTATCGCAACGGTTGCAACGGGAATGCCCGAGGGCATCATAACAGTTGAAAGCAATGCGTCCATACCGTCCAATGCTGCCGATTTACAGGGAATACCGATAACGGGGAGCGTTGTGTTCGCCGCTATTGCGCCTGCAAGATGAGCCGCCATACCTGCCGCAGCGATAATTACGCCGTAGCCGTCAGCCTTTGCCGACTTTGTAAACGCAGCTGCCTGCTCGGGTGTGCGGTGAGCCGAATAAACGTGAACGGTATATTCGATTTCGAGTGAATCGAGCATATCGGTACACTTTTTGATAATCGGCAAATCGCTGTCGCTTCCCATAATAATTCCGACTTTTTTCATAGTGATTTCCTCCTATTTTCAAAAAAAACAAAAAAGGACACACTTAACCCGATATATAGGTTAAATGTGCCCAGACGGTCGGCTTTCAGTCTTATAAATTCTTTGTTCCCCTGTGGTACTCCACAAAATCCGTCAGTCGCAAAGAACCGTATTTTTAATACAATAAAAGTATATCATATCGAAGTATCATAGTCAACAATTTTGACCTTTTCCGACGGTGGTTACTTTCATAATATTAGTACAAAAAACGTGTCGGTTTTTGGCTATTGTGCATACCGCCCTCAATGTATGAGCGAAAGTATCAGCACCGACGCACAGCAGCCGCAGGCGACAATAAAAAGATTCTTTGTGAAGTACGCAAGCAACGCTCCGACAACAAGTGCCGCAAAGCCTGCTGTATAATCTCCCGTAGCCGTGATAATTGCGGGGAAGGTCATAACGGTAAGCGTAACGTAAGGAAGATAATAAAGAAAGGACTTTAGGAATTTGTTTTTCAATGGCTTCCTCATAACGACCATAGGAAGCGTTCTCAAAACATAGCTTATTCCTGCCATTATAAAAATATAGATATAAAGATTTCCCCTCATTTCGCCGCCTCCTGCTTTTCGTCCTCAATGGGGAACAAAAGTGCCGCAGCGACGGAGATAACGATTGTAAGCACGATTATCCTGAGGCTGTCGGAAGCCTTTGAAATTACAGGAGTAATTTTCGCAAGTCCGCTGATTATAAAGCTTGAAATGACAACGATTGCTATCGGCTTACTGTTCCTGCACGGCGGAATTATAAACGCCAAGAACATACCGTAGACGGCAACGCTCATAGCGGTAATTATAATGTCGGGCAAAATATTACCCACAGCGATACCGCACATACCGCCTATCGACCACATAGGAATCACAAACGACATAGCACCATACATATAGGACGGCTTGATGTAGCCCGGATACGCAACGGCAATTCCGAAAAGCTCGTCGGTCAGGTCAAAGCCGATTAAAAATCTGTGTATAAGCGGAGTTTCCGGAGAAAACTTCTGGCTCATAGCACAGCTCATTAGAATATATCTTGCATTTGTAACGAGTATTATCAATGCCGCAGTAATATAGGTTACTCCGTCCGACATTGCGGAAACGCCGGCAACCTCGCCTGCCGAAGCATTGTTGAAAAAACTCATCAAAAAACCTTGAAAAACACTCATTCCCACGTTTCTTGCAGTCAAACCTATCGAAAACGAAACCGCAAAATACCCGAGACCTATCGGTATACCGTCCTTCAGTCCGTTGAAAAACGGCTTTTTCAATACCCTTTTAACCTCTTCGTTCATTTTTCAACCCCCAATATCTATATTCTATTCTACTAAATATTTTCGCTTTTGTAAATCATTAAATTGTTTATTCTTTAACAATTTTTTTGTTGATTATGAACAATCTGTTAATATTGAAATTGTAATATTGACTAATAGTCAGTTTGTGCTAAAATGTGTTGCGGTAAAGAAAATGACTGTTAGTCAGTTATTGCTCGGGAGGCGATTTTTTGGATAAGATTACGAAGAAAAAGAATGAAAAATACACGAAAATTCTCGACACGGCACTCGGTCTTTTTGAGAAAAACGGAACGCACCTTGTTTCAATCGATGAAATTGTCAAGGGTGCAGGCGTTGCAAAGGGTACTTTCTATCTTTATTTCAAGGACAGATACGACCTTATCTCAACGCTTATAATCGAAAAGGCTTCAAAATATATGTCCTTGCTAAGCGACGAGTACGAGCCGAGGGATTTCGGAGACGTTTCAACGAGCGTCCGTCATTACATTGAATATATTTCGGACTTTTTGCAGAAGAACAAGACGCTTTGCATTTTGATTGAGAAAAATCTCAACACCTGCGTAAATGCGGTTGCTCAGACAAAGGAAGGGCCTATCAAGGAGCTTTATGAGAAAATCTTTTCGGAGCTTATAAATTGCGGAGTTGCCGAGGCGGAGGCACGTGCAAAGCTCTATCTTTATATTGAGCTTATTGTATCGTCCTGCTGCAACGCAATAATCAGGGAAACGCCCTACACGATAGAGGAGCTGAAGCCTCATCTTTGTCAAATAATAGAATCAAGCATAGTAAACATTATTAAGAGGTGATAAATTTGAAAAGGATTGCATTGTGGGAAGCAAAGCATCCTAAAACGGTAGTGTTGATAGCGGTAATACTTTTGATACCCTCGCTTATAGGATTTTTGTGCACCCGTGTAAACTACGATATTATGTCGTATTTGCCCGACAATCTCTCGTCGGTACAAGGCGAAAAGATACTTGACGAAACCTTTAACAACGCAGGTATGTCAATATTGGTAATTGAGGATATGCCCTCGAAATACACCGCTGCGTTAAAGGAGGAAATTTCAAAATTAGAGGGCGTCAGTGCAGTTTTCTGGGTGGACGATTTGGCGGACGTGAGTATTCCTGCCGATATTATCCCCGACGCACTCAAGGACGTCTTTTACAGCAAGACGGGCGAGCAGACAATGATGCTTGTTCAGTACAAGTACGCAGGCTCCTCCGATGAAACGCTAAAGACGATAAAGCAAATCAAGGGGCTTATCAACGACAAGACCTTTATCAGCGGCCTTACGGCTATTGTCGAGGACACAAAGGAAATCTGCGACACGCAAGCGCCTGTTTATGTAGCGGTTGCGGTTGTTCTCGCTCTGATTATTATGTCGCTTCTTATGGATTCGTGGGTGCTTCCGTTTGTCGTGCTTGCAACGCTCGGTATTGCGATACTCTATAATATGGGCACGAATATATTTTTAGGCGAGATTTCCTTTGTTACGCAGAGCATTGCGGCAATTCTCCAACTCGGCGTTACGGTTGACTATTCGATTTTCCTTATCGACAGATACCGTGAGGAAAAAACACGCTACGCCACAAGGGAAGAGGCTATGGCAAATGCCGTTACAAAATCGATAACCGCCCTGCTCGGCAGTTCGCTTACGACGATATTCGGCTTCCTCGCTCTCTGCTTTATGCGTTTACGTCTCGGCTTCGATATAGGCTTCGTTATGGCAAAGGGCGTTGTATGGGGTATTCTTACGGTTGTATTTGTTCTCCCCGAAATGCTGCTTGTGTTCGAAGAATACATTGAAAAATACAAGCACAAGAGCCTTATGCCCTCTTTCCCGAAGCTCAACAATTCGATTTACAAAAACAGGAAACTGCTTGCGATAATCTGCGTTGTGCTTATTATCCCGTCTTACTTCGTACAGTCAAAGGCAACGCCGTATTACAGTATGGATAAGGCACTCAATGAGAGCTTTATATCGGTACAGGGTCTTGAAAAGCTCAAATCCGATTTTGATATGGCTACCACGCACTTTATAATCTTTGACGATACGCTTCCGTCGGGTCAGATTATCCAGATGGAAAACGAGATTAAAAACCTTGACGGTATCGCCTCGACCCTTGCGTACAACTCCATTGTAGGCCCTGCAATTCCCGACGATATTATCCCCGACGATATTTTGAAAATCTGCAAGGCAGACGGCTTACAGCTTATGATGGTAAACTCGAAATACGCCACCGCCACAGACGAACTTAACAATCAGGTTGACGCACTCAACGCCATTGTTCACAAGTACGACCCAAGCGGCTATGTAACGGGCGAGGGCGCAATAGCAAAGGATCTTATCGAAGTTACAGACAGAGATTTCACGGTAACGAGTATTCTCTCGATTGCGGCGATATTCATTCTTATCGCAATAACACTTAAATCGATAAGCCTGCCGATACTTTTGGTGCTTTCGATTGAGCTTGCGATTTGGATTAACCTTGCAATCGGCGTTTTAATGGGCAGCTCAATGTCCTTTGTCGATGCTACGGTTATCAACTGTGTTCAGCTCGGTGCTACGGTTGACTACGCAATACTTCTCACAACGAGATTTCGTGAGGAGCTTCGTCTCGGGCACTCAAAGCACGACGCAACCATCAATGCGGTGTCGGCGGCTGAAAGGTCAATTCTTCAAAGTGCTTCCGTTTTCTTTGCGGCAACGTTCGGCGTATATTGCATCTGCGATATTTCAATCATCAAGGGCATATGCGCACTGCTTGCAAGAGGCTCGGTAATCAGCGCATTTGTAATTATATTCTTCTTAACTCCGTTGCTTTGTATATGCGAAAAGCCGATAAGTAAAACGACTTTGGATTGGCGTTCTAAAGCTAAGAAGGAACATTTCAAGGAGGCAAAGAACAATGTTTAACTCAAAACAGAAAAAAGTAATAAGCATAGGCTTGACGGTGTCGCTTCTCGCCCTCTCGCTTGCAGGCTGCGGAAAGCAGAAAACGACGGGAAATGAAATTCTTGACGACGCAAGAGGCACGCAGACCTATGTTCAGCAGAACTACACAACCCTTGCCGAAAACGTAAAAAAGCAGGAAACGGTTTATATAAATCTCAACTCCGACGGCACGGTCAAAAAGATAAACGTAACCGATTGGCTTCACACCGATACTCCGCAGACGGTTATCGAGGACGTAAGCTCGCTTGAGAATATCACAAACGTCAAAACGCTCACACCGGCAGACGTAAAAGACGGCAAGCTCTATTGGGATATGGATACCACAGACCTCTATTACAGCGGTACGACCGAAAAGCCCTCTCCGCTTAATATAACCATACGCTATTTCCTCGACGACGTTGAAATGACGGCGGAGGAAATCGCAGGCAAAAGCGGAAACGTTAAAATTCAGATAGACGTTTCAAGCGCACTTAAAAAAGCTGTTACAATCGACAAGAAAAGCTATGATATTTATTGCCCGATGCTCTTTGTCGGCGGTATGATTTTGCCCGAGGACAAATTCACGAACGTTAACATCGTAAACGGTACGGCTCTCAGCGACGGCTCAAAACAAATCGCATTCTTCACGGGTGTACCCGGTGCGGACGAAAGCCTCGGACTTTCCGAGCTTAACCTTGCAATGCTCAACGCCCTCACGGCAGACTCGTTTACGATAACCGCCACAACAACCAATTTTGAATTGGGCAACATTATGCTTGCGGCGGCTCCGCTGTCGGCGGTAGGCTCTATCGGCACGGGCACGCTCCCCGAAAGCGTTGACGACATTAAAGGCGTGCTCTCCGACATTGAGGACGTTCAGAAAGCGCTCAACGGTCTTGATATAAACAAGGCGGTTAGCGTGCTTTACGGCGACTCGAACAAGTTTGATGAGCTTATCGGCTCTGTCAACACGGCTGTAAGGCTCTACCGTGAAAACGAAAAGCTCCTTAAAACCGTCAGTACCTATATGACCGACGAAAACCTCAAAAAGCTTGAAAAGCTCGCCGACGATTTGAGCAAAACGGATTTGGACGCAATTTCGGCAACCCTCAACGATCCTGCCGTTGCGGCTCTGCTTGAAATTTTGCCGAAGCTCTCCTCAAGTCTTTCCGAGGTTGCAACGCTTGCAAAGGATTTGAATGAGATAATGCCCATTCTTCAGTCTCTTTCAAACGATATGAACGACCCCGAGATTAAGCAGTCGCTTGACAATATGCCCGAAACACTCAATGAGCTTCAGGGCGTATTAAAGACCATTGATGACAACAAGGAAGTTCTTGAAATGATAAACGACCTTTCAAGCGACGATAAGGCGGCACAGGTTGACGCACTTATGAAAACCGTAAGCAAATACACCACTCTCGACTCTCTCCCCGAGGAAAAGCAGCAGCTTCTTGCCGAGAAAATGAAAGAATGGCTCACCTACGGCAACGAGTACGACATTTTCACGGAAAAGACCTCGCATATGACCTCGAACGTTGTTTTCACTTATAAAACAGATGCAATTTCCGTTCCCGAGCAGTCGGCAGAGCAGACGGCAGAGACACAGGAGACTGTGGGCTTTGTAACAAGGATTAAAAATCTTTTCAAATAATATATAAAAAGGCACGCAATAAAGACTGAATTTACTTTTGTTTCAATTTACTATTAACATTTGAGCAAATTTGTGCTATAATATATACACAAAATGAAAAGGAAGTGTTGAATATGAAAAAAAATCTTGTTATTACCCTCAGCCGTGAATTCGGAAGCGGCGGCCACAAAATCGGCGAGCTTTTGGCAAAAGAACTCAATGTTCCTTTTTATGACAAGAAAATCATAGACAAGGCGGCGGAAAAAACAGGCCTTACGGCAGACTTTATCGCAGAGCACGAGCAGAGATACACAAGCTCTCTTATGTTCAATCTTGCTATGGGAAATTACTCACGCACAGGCGAGCTTCCTCTCCACGACAAAATCGACATTGTAGAAAGCGATATTATCAGAGATTATGCTTCGCAAGGCTCCTGCGTAATTATCGGCAGATGTGCGGACTACGTTCTTGAAAATGATTTCGATTGTCTCAACGTCTTTATCTATGCCGACGACATTAAAAAGATTGAGAGAATTGTCAACAAATACGACCTTGAGCCGAAGAAGGCGGAAAAGCTTGTTAAGGAGACTAACCGTTCACGCTCAAAGCATTACAACTACTTCTCGGGCAAGATTTGGGGCGACAGAAGAAATTACGACCTTATGCTCAATTCTTCAACCTTCACTCCCGAGGAATGTGTCAAGATGATTATCTCGGCGGCTGAAAACATAAAGTAAAATACATAAAAACAAAAGTACCGTACAGCTTAAATTTAGCTGTACGGTATTTTTATATCTCCTTGAACATTGAGGAAGCCTGTTCCTTTGTCGCATACTCCGAAACGCTTAGAACTTCGTATTTTGTTGTTTTCTCGCCGAAGCGGATTTCGATTACGTCCCCGACCTTTACGTCATAAGAGGCTCTTGCAACCTTGCCGTTTACCGTAACGTGCTTTGCGTCGCACACCTCGTTCGCAACGGTTCTTCGCTTGATTATTCGGGATATTTTAAGATATTTGTCAAGTCGCATAGTCTACCTCCGAGAGTTGTTTTATATATAATAACACAAAGTGCGACAAAAAAACAGAGGAAGATAAAAATATCTTCCCCTGCAAATGTTAAAAAGAATTATTTAACAGCGTTCTTGAGAGCCTGACCAGCCTTGAAAGCGGGAACCTTAGAAGCTGCGATTGTCATAGCCTCGCCTGTCTTGGGGTTACGTCCCTGCTTAGCTGCACGAGCACGTACTTCGAAAGTACCAAAGCCGATAAGCTGAACTTTGTCGCCCTTTGCAAGAGCATCTGTTACTGCTTCGAATACAGCTGAAACTGCTGCGTCTGCGTCTTTCTTTGAAAGGTCTGCCTTTGCAGCTACTGCTGCGATAAGATCTGTCTTATTCATTTTTGTCTCCTCCGTTTTATTAAAAGACTTTTAATATTTCCAAAAGTGCGAGCACTTTTAATTGGACTTAGTAATATTTTTAGCCTCATCCCAAAGGCTGTCAAGCTCCTCAATCGAGCTTGTGCTCATATCGATATTGCGTTCCTTTGCAAGTCGCTCCACAATCGCAAAGCGGTTTAAGAACTTGTCCGTCGAAGCGGTAAGTGCCTCCTCGGCGTCAACATTTATAAATCTTGAAACGTTCACAACAGAGAAAAGCAGGTCGCCGAGCTCCTCGGTCATATTTTCCCTGTCATTATTTTGAACAGCCGCTTTTAGCTCGTCGCTCTCCTCTGAAAGCTTTTGGAAAGCACCCGATACGTCCTCCCAATCGAAGCCGACCTTAGATGCCTTTTCCTGAATTTTCGCACTTCGCATAAGAGCCGGAAGCTCACGTGGCACGGAAAGCATTTTATCGGTTTGAGTTTTACGGTGCTTGGTCCTCGATTTAATCTGCTCCCAATTCTCCAAAACCTCGCCGCTGTCCTTAACGCTTATGTCGCCGAAAACGTGCGGATGGCGTTCAATGAGCTTTTTACAGATACCGTCGCACACATCGGAAAAATCAAACTCGCCGTTTTCAGCTCCGATTTGCGAATGGAAAACGACCTGCAAAAGCACGTCCCCCAATTCCTCGGTCATAAGCTCCTTATCGTTTTTATTGATAGCCTCAACGACCTCATACGTCTCCTCGATAAGCGATTTCTTAATCGATTCGTGAGTTTGCTCCCTGTCCCAGGGGCAGCCCTCGGGCGAACGGAGAATTTTCATTATTTCCAAGAGGTCGGATACGTCATATTTTAATTTTAATACAAAATTTACTGCCATAAACGTTACTTCCTTATCTATTTTAACCTATAAATCCATATTTTGCAAGTGTTTTGGCAATTTTTTCGCCCTTTGGAAGCATAATTATATCTTCTTTTACTATTCCGTTTACCAAAAGCATGGAAACGAAGTAAACTATCACCGCAAAAACGACCGCAATCGCCGTAGCAAGTATGTTTGTGATAGAGTGGTCGCCCTTGTAAATTTCGGGTAAAATCGCATTGAAAATGCCGAAGCTCGTTCTTGCCGCAACACCGCAGAGCACACTGCAGACGGTTGGCTTTACGAATACTGACATATAGTCGATTTTGACCCTTGCCGTTCTTATCAGCGCAACAAGGTTTATCACAACGATTATCGTGTAGCACACAACCGTACCGACAACTGCGCCGTTAATGTTGAGCTGCGGCATACCGATAAAGATATAGTTTGTTATAACCTTTGCGATTGCGCCTATCGAAAGCGATATTACGGGAATTTTCGCCTTTCCGAGAGCCTGAAGCATATTTGTCATCGGCTGTGAAAGTGAAATTAAAAATATCGTGTAGCCGTAAGCCGCCATAATCGGTGCGGCAATCGAAACAGCCTCCGCCGATTTACCCGTTTCGTACATCATCTGTAAAATCGGATAAGCCAAAACGCCCATTCCGATACCTGCAGGAAGCGAGAACATCATTGTAACACGAAGCACCGACTCGACCGAGGTTTTAAGAGCCTTTGTGTCCTTTAACGCCCAAGCCGCCGAAAGAGCAGGTATTGCGCTGACGCCCAAAGTCATTGTAATTGACGGGATAAGGTTCTTAAAGTCAAGCGACATCGTATATGCGCCGTAAAGATATTTCGGAATATCCTCGTCAAGCACGTTTGAAAGTGCAAGCTCAACGGAATATAAATTTTTAATGTAATCAAGGTTGCCCTCAATCATTGTCGCAAGCCTGTTTTGAATTGTCATTGAGTCAATAAGGTTTGTAACGCTGAAAACAAGCGAGGAAGCGACAACGGGTACGGCAAGACCGAAAAGAGCCTTAACTATCGTGCTTGACTGTGCAGGCTTCGGGGAAGCGGCAAGCTCCGCATGAGTAATTCCGTCGCCCTTTACCTTATGCAAAATCATCATATAAATCATACCGATAATCGTGCCCACGGTAACGCCGATTGCCGCCGCGGCCGCCGCATAAGGATAGATAGCACTTGAAAGCTCCGCCTGTGTGGTTACTGTTTTTCCGTAAACGGTTAATCCCTGTTCAAATCTCGAATAGCCGTATGAAATTGAGAGCTTCGCACACGCAAGACCGAAAACGACCTTGCCGACAGCCTCCCACACCTCCGACATAGCGGTAGGGGTCATATTCCTCATACCGTTGTAGTAGCCTCTGTAAATCGACATAATACAGCAGAAGAAAATTGACGGCGTAATCGCAAGTATGGCAGGGATAGCCTCCAAGCTCTTTGCAAGGTAAGCGTAAGGATAAGCGAGTAAGAGCAAAAGCAGTGTTCCGCCGATACCCGTTATCAAAAACAGCCTTGCCGCCACCTTAAAGGTAAGTCTTACGTCTCTGTACCTTTTGAGTGCCATCTGCTGCGATACCATTTTTGAAATTGCGACAGGCAAGCCTGCCATTGAAATAGTATATACGGGAATATAAAGGTTGTACGCCGAGTCAAAATATCCTCTTCCGACTGCGCCGACCATATTTGAAAGCGGTATTTTATAGAGAATACCGATAATTTTTACAATCAAGGTTGCGGCTGCAAGCACCATTGCTCCGTTGAGAAGCGACTGACTTTTCCGCTTTGTATTGTTTGCCAACTGAACACCTCATTCCGATAAGTCTACATATTATACATTTATTTTTATATAAAGTAAAGCATATCAGCCTATAAATTCACGCAAAAGTGAGTCCTCGGGCACAAGCGACAAATCCACGCTCTCAAATTGCTTCAAGGAATGTATGAGCTTTTTCGCTTCCCGGGCATGCTCCTCGCTGAGACTTGCACCCTCAAGCATTTCGAGCACCGTGTTTTTGAAAAGGCACGGCTCGCACATATGAATTGAGTTTATTCTCACGTCCGCCATATCCTCATACGGGAACAGATATTTGTCCTCGCCGTCGCAAACGCTCTGCCAAAGGTCATAGGTGTTTTCAACCGAGCTTGCTCTGAAATTATAATCTCTTATAAGCCGTCTCATAAATCTGAGATTACGCTTGTTGAGAACAATCCTGCCCTTTGCGTCGTAAATCCTCGAGGACACGCTTATATAAATTTTCATAAGCTTTAAGCCGTCAAGTCCGCTTGTTACAATCGGATTCAAGGCGTGAAGTCCCTCAACGATAACGGCGTCATTCTTTCCGAGCGTTATTTTGCGAGCTGCGTCCTTTCTCGTGCCCGTTGTAAAGTCAAAGATAGGAAGCTCCGTCTCCTCGCCTGCCATAAGGCTTTTGAGGGTCTCCGATATTAAATCAATATCAAGCGCATAGACCGTTTCAAAGTCGGGGTTGCCCTCGGCATATCCGGGAATATCGCACCTGTTCTTATAAAAATCGTCAAGCGATACAACATAGGTCGTCATACCGAGTGAGGTAAAGGTCTCTGCGATTTTTTTAGCCGTCGTCGTCTTGCCCGAAGCGGACGGACCTGCAAGCATTATAATTTTCCTGCCCAAATCGTCAAGAGCCTTCTCTGCGATATTGTTTATAATGTTCCTGTAACGAAGCTCCGCCCTTGCGACAAACGCCTGCGGATTTTCCCTCGCCAGCTCGTTTATATATTCAATTCTGTTATTGTTGTTTGACATAACGCTTACCTGCCTTTAGGTTATTTACAGCTGTCGTAAAATTTAATGATTTCGTCTTTCCTTTTAACAATCTCCGCAAAGTCGTCAATATATTCATACGGATATTTGTAATTGAATATTCTGCTTATTTTGTCGCCGTTCGGTGCTTTGAGCCTTGTAACTCCGCCGCCGCCCAACGCAAACACGGAATGACATTCCTCCATCATAAAGATATTGTAAAGACATTCCCTGTCGGGCTTTGAATAGCCTGTGTTTTCAAGGTTGCCGAGCGATTTTGCCTGACGGTACATATAGTACGGGAAATATCCGTTGCCCGTCAAGGTTGAATAAGCATAGTCGAGCATACTGCCTGCAAGACGGCTCTTTTCGGTGTCAACCTGCCCCGACGTAGTGCCCATAACGGACGAACGCTTTAGGGCAAGCGTATGAACGGTTATGTTCTCCGCCGAGAAGCTCAATGCCTTGTCAAGCGAAGCACAAAAGCCGTCAAGGGTATCGTTCGGCAAGCCTACTATTAAGTCTGCGTTGATATTGTCGAAGCCCTCTTCCCTTGCAATGTAAAATGCGTTTTCAGCCATCTGCGCCGTGTGCTTTCTGCCGATAGCCTCTAAAATTTTATCGTCAAAGGTCTGCGGATTTATGCTTATTCTTGAAACTCCGCCGTCTTTCATAACCTTGAATTTTTCTCTTGTGAGAGTGTCGGGTCTGCCCGCTTCGATTGTGTATTCACGAACTGTCGATAAATCGAAATTGTCGGAAATAGCTTCAATCACATATTTTAATTCGTCCGCTTCGAGCGTGGTGGGTGTGCCTCCGCCGTAATAAACGCTTTCAAGTCTCAAGCCGAGGCTTTTTGCGATTTTGCCCGTAATTTCAATTTCCTTTTTAAGACAGTCAAGATAATCGGGCATCAGCTTTTTAATGAGCGAGCTTGTCATTGCGTGTGAGACGAATGAGCAATAGCTGCACCTTGTCGGGCAAAACGGAATTGAAACATAGAGGCTGAAGGACTCGGGTCTTGAAAGTGAAATGATTTTCTCCTCGGTGTTTTCAACGCTGTCCGCAAGAGCCGTCTTTTCTTTCGTAACAAGGTAATCACGCATAAAAATTTCCTTGCCCTTTTCGTCGCCGTAGGTCGCCTTGAGATTTCTCAAAAGCTTTGAGGGACGAATACCCGTGAGTATTCCCCATTTCGGCGTATAGCCCGTGATTTTAACAAGCGCACGAAACATCATCTGCGCCATAAGAAGCTCGCCGTCCGAAACGCCCGAAAGGCTGTTTTCTTCACTGTAAAGCACGCTTCCTGCTTCGTCGGTAAAGACAACTCTAACCTCGCTGTCGGTAAACTCCGTAAGCAAAAGAGCCTCGCCGTCCTTGAAGCTGTCGCCTATCACAACGGTAATTTTCTCATTCGGATAAAATACCCTTGTCAGCTTTTCCGCTTCGTATTGAAATTTATGATTTTTAATACCGAGTATCATACAAGTCTCCGCAAATATCTGTTGTGTGTTCGCTCATAGTCGAGCGTGGTCGAACGGTTATGACCGGGATAAAGCTTATAGTCGCCGTCAAGCCCTGCTATTTTTTTAAGCGACGATATAAGCATAAAATCGTCGCCGCCGACAAGGTCTGTTCTGCCTGCCGTAAGCGAAAACAACGTGTCGCCCGTGAAAATCGTTCTTTCGCTTTCGATTATATAGCAAACTCCGCCGGGTGTATGACCGGGGGTGTGCATAACCTTAATTTTCGTCTCGCCGAGCATAATTTCATCGCCGTCCTGAAGCAGTCTGTCAGCCGTAACGCTTTTTTGCTCACAGCCGCCCCACTCGGCAAGGCTTCTTTTCGGATTTGAAAGACATTCAAAATCGAGCTTATGTATCATAACCTCGGCATTTGTGTAAGCCTTTAGGTCGTGCACGCCGAGAATATGGTCAAAGTGTCCGTGCGTGAGCAATATATATTTAACTTTCTTGCCGTCAAGCTCTTTTTTAAGCGCCTCGTTAAAATCGCCTGCGTCAATGACGGCACATTCATTCGTCGCAACGTCCGTTAAAATGTATGTGTTTGCGCTGACAGGACCTAACGGGATTGATTTTACGGTAATTGCCATTTTATTTTCTCCAAATCTCCGTATCGTAAAGTATTGTTACAGGTCCGTTGTTGAGAAGCGATACCTCCATATGCGCTCCGAACACGCCTTTTTCAACCTTACGCACTCCGTTTTCAAGAAGCTTCGAGCAGTAGTATTCATAGAGCCTGTTTGCCTCGTCGGGAGAAGCGGAATTTATAAACGACGGTCTGTTTCCTTTCTTGACATCGGCGCAAAGTGTGAACTGCGACACCGCAAGCACCTCTCCGTCAATATCAAGAATAGACTTGTTCATCTTGTCGTCCTCGTCCGTGAAAATGCGAAGCGAAGCCGTCTTTTTCGCAAGAATTTCGGCATCCGCCTCCGTGTCGCCGTCCATTACGCCGACAAGTATAAGATAGCCCTCTGAAATTTCTCCGACAGTCTTTTCGTCAACGTCAACCCTTGCATTTTTAACTCTCTGAATTACTGCTTTCATATTTTTATTCCTTTATTATCTCTATTATATCGAATTTTGACGTTCAACCAAAAGAACGCCGTTGATTTTCTCAATCCTTGAAATTACATTTTTGAGGTGTTCGACATTGTTTACCGTGACGGTCATATTGATAAGCGATCTTCCGTCCTTTGCCTCTCTTGTCGAAAGGTCGTTAATGTTTACCCTCATAGCCGCAATCTGAATTGAAATATCAGCCATAAGTCCTATCCTTGAAAGTGCCGTTATCTGAAGTGCCGCACGGAATTCCTGCTTTGAGGAATTGTTCCACGAAGCGTTTACCCATCTCTCCGGCTCGGATGCCTTTGAAATATCCTTCGGCACATTCGGACAGTCCTTTTTGTGAATTGATATGCCGTGCCCTCTTGTGATAAAGCCTATAATGTTATCGCCCGGCAACGGATTACAGCACTTGGAAAATTTAATGAGCATATCGTCAATGCCCTCGACGGTAACGCCCTCTTTGTTTTGAACACGCTTTGTCGGAACGGTTTCAATCGCCTTTTCCTCGTGCGGCTTGTAATTCTTATTATAATCGTCCTTGATATACGGCATAAGTCGCATAACAGAGGTTCCGCCGAAGCCTATCGAAGCGTACAAATCGTCAACGCTTGCACAGTGCTGATGATGAGCAAGGTTTTCGATAAATCTCATATATTCCTCGTCGGTCAGACGGATATAGTTCTTTCTGAGCTCTCTTTCAAGCTCCGCCTTACCCTCGGCGATATTCTCGTCTCTGCGCTCGTTCTTAAACCAAGAGCGAATTTTATTCCTTGCAGAGCTTGTTTTTGCAACCGAAAGCCAATCCCTCGACGGACCTTTGTTCTGCTGGGGCGAAGTGAGAATTTCCACAATCTCACCCGTCTTAACCACATAGTCAAGCGGAACAATTCTTCCGTCAACCTTTGCGCCTATCATTCTGTTTCCGACAGCGGTATGAATTGCATACGCAAAGTCGATAACGGTTGATCCTACGGGTATGTTGATAACGTCGCCCTTCGGAGTAAACACAAAAGCCTCCTCGGGTACAAGGTCTGATTTTATAGCCCTTACGATTTCACGGACGTCTCCCGTTTCCTGCTGCTCCTCAAGAAGCTGACGAACCCACGCAAGACGTTCTTCCATATTTGACTTACCCGAAATTCCGAGCTTGTATTTCCAATGCGCCGCAACACCGTATTCAGCCGTTCTGTGCATTTCCTTTGTTCTTATCTGCACCTCGAACGGAATACCCTCTTTACCGATTACCGTGGTATGAAGCGACTGATACATATTCGGCTTCGGCGTTGAAATATAGTCCTTAAATCTGCCCGGAAGCGGAGTGAACATATCGTGGATAACACCGAGACAGTTATAGCAGTCCGCAAGGTTATCAACGATAATCCTGATGGCATAAATGTCATAAATCTCGTCAAAGGACTTGTTCTGCATATACATTTTTCTGTAAATGCCGTGAACGGATTTAATTCTTGCATCAATCCTTGCATCGCCGACGGTTTCGGTAATTCTGCTCTTGATTTTCTGCTTCGTGTTTTCAAGGAATTCCGTCCTTGACTCGCTCGTCTCGGAAAGTCTTTTTTCAATATCCTCATAAGCTATCGGGTCAAGGAAATGAATTGCCAAATCCTCAAGCTCCTCTTTTGCGGTCCTGATACCCAAGCGGTGAGCTATCGGCGCATAAATTTCAAGCGTTTCAAGCGCAATATCACGTCTTTTCTGCGGTGCCATAAACTGAAGCGTACGCATATTGTGAAGTCTGTCCGCAAGCTTTATGATGATTACTCTTATATCGTGCGACATGGCAAGCAACATTTTTCTGATGTTCTCCGCCTGCTGCTCTTCCTTTGTCGAAAGCGGAACTCTGCCAAGCTTTGTAACGCCGTCAACAAGGCTTGCGATTTCCTTGCCGAACTCTCTTTCAAGCCCCTCAAGCTCAATATCGGTGTCCTCAACGGTGTCATGCAAAATCGCCGCCGCAACGGACTGTGCATCCATTCCGAAGTCCAAAAGTATATTCGCAACCGCTATCGGATGGATAATATACGGCTGACCCGAATATCTGAGCTGTGCCTTATGAGCGTTTGCGGCAAGTCGGTATGCCTTTTCTATGCTTGCAAGCTCCTCTGCCGAGAACACAGCCTTACAACGGTCATAAAGCTCCTTATAAAGCTCATCCGGTGTCTTTTCTGTCGTTTTATTCTGTGTCATACGCTCATCTCCCCTTGTGTAAGTCTTTTAAGTATCGACGAAGAAGCAAGGTCAACCCTTTCGGCAGCCTGTGAAAGACTGAGCCTTGAGGAATCGCCCTCAACAAGACCAAGCTCCTCTAAAACGTCCATTGTAACAAGCACCCTTCCCGCATATTTGCACGGGCATTTAGCTCTGTGGCAAAAAGCTTCGGTGTCTCGAAGGACGGATTTTTTCGCCCTGAAAAATTTATAGCAGCTCGCAAAAAACGCTCTGTCGGGCGTTAACAGCTTCAGCTCATTTTCGGTCAGGGCTGTGTTTTCCTTGAATTTTTCGTATATTCTGCGTGATGCGTTCAGCGTATCAAAGTCCGTGTCCGCAAAGCCTATGTCCGCAATTCTGACGGACGGTCTTACTTCGCCCCTGAACTCGTTTTTATCGACCCTGAACGCTATATTTACAACGTCGCCTGCCTCATATTGAAAATCCTCTAAGGTCTGCGAAAACATAACCGCAGCGATTTCCCTTGCGTCCTTTTCGAAGCTTATGCGAAGATGCTTTCCCTCGCCCACGGGTCTTACCGATTTCAAAACAACGTTTTTCATCAAAAAGCAGGGCTGCGGATTATTTGCTCCGAACGGCTCAAACATCGAAAGCACGTCAAGAAGCTCATTCGATATAAACGACGGATTTATTTTAAGGTCGATTTTAAGCTCGGGATACGGCATCGAGATCTTATACGCATACTCGCTGAGCTTTAGACGAAATTCATCTATTTTGCTTTTGTCAATTCCAAAGCCTGCGGCAAGAGTGTGTCCGCCGAAGTGCGTAAGCATATCGCCGACCGACGAAAGTGCGTCATAAATCGAAAAGCCCTCAATACTTCTGCATGAGCCCTTTCCCGTTTCGCCGTCGGTTGAAATTACAATAGCAGGCTTGCCGTATTTGGTTACAAGCCTTGAAGCGACAATTCCGATTACGCCCTGATGCCAATTTTCGCCCGATACAACGATAATCGGCGCATATTTTATACGGTCGTCCGACTCGATTATTTCAATCGCCCTTGCGGAAGTCTCGCTCTCGATTGCCTGACGTTCCTTGTTTGCAGCGTCAATCTCCTGCGCCATAGCCATTGCTTTTTCGGAGTCGTCGCACAAGAGCAATTCAACCGCCGTTTTCGCCGATTTCATTCTGCCTGCGGCATTTATCCTCGGTGCTATTCCGAAAGCCACGGAATTTGCGTTAAACACTCTTTTATCCGTTCCCGAAACAGCCTTTAACGCCTCAATACCGCAGCGGTGCGAATTTCTTATCTTATCAATTCCCTTTTTGACGATTACCCTGTTTTCGTCGATTACGGGAACAACGTCCGCCAACGTGCCGATAGCCGCAAGGTCGGAATATTTTTCATATACCGTGTCGCTGTCGCCCTCAAGAGCGCAAACGAGCTTAAAAACCACGCCGACGCCTGCGTATTCACGGAAATCACATTCGCTGTCCGTGCGATGAGGGTTTACAACGGCAACCGCCTCGGGCAAAACGTCGCCTACTTTATGATGGTCTGTTATTACGACCTCCATACCCAATTCATTTGCAAGCCTTACCTGCTCAACTGCCGAAATTCCGTTATCGACGGTAATTATGAGCTTTGTGCCGTTCTCGGCAAAACCCCTTACAGCCTGCGACGAAATTCCGTAGCCCTCCGATACTCTGTCGGGGATATAATAATCGACATCTGCCCCCTGCTCTCTCAAATAGAGGTACAGAAGCGTTGTCGAGGTAACGCCGTCTGCGTCATAGTCGCCGAAAATTGTAATTTTTTCGCCCGTATCGACAGCAGAGCCTATACGCTCGACCGCCTTATCCATATCGACAATTTCAAACGGGTCTCTGAAAAGCCCGTCGGCAAAAAGGAAGCTCTCAATTTCCTGCGAGTCCGTCATTCCCCTTGACGCAAGAAGCAAAGCCGCCAACGGCTCAAGGCTGAATTCCTCAGCAATCACCGCAGCAGAGTCCTTGTCGGTATTTGCAATTTTCCACCGATATTTAGACAAGTTCTTACGCCTCCGAGAGATAATCTTTTAACCTTTTTATTTTAACATTTTAATTATATTCTTTCAATATTATTTTGGGATTATTTTTTCAATTGACACAAATGTCATTTAATAGTAAAATGTTTTATATATGGGAAAATAGATTTAATTTAGGGGGAAGCAGCTTGAAAACTAAAAAGCCGAGGAGGCTCGGCAAAAAAAGATTTGGTAAGAGGAACACTGTGTATCTTCTTGCCGACATTATCATCGTAAACCTTGTTTACTTTTTAACCACAACAACATATTGGATTTTCCGCACCGACGCAATCCTGATGAGGCAGCTGGCGTTGAGAATACCTTATGTTACGCTCGCTTACATTTTGTGCTATGCGATATTCAGAGTTTACCAGACGGCTTGGAGATATGCGGGACTTGCCGATATGGCAAAATACTTTTTTTCAGCCGGAATCGGAACCTGCGGAGTGTGGGTATGCGACTATATACTTATGAAAGCAAACAGGCATTTAATGGCAAACGGCACAACAAGCACTCTTTACTTTAACGTGCTTCCGAGAGCTGTGTACCTTGACAGCCTGCTGATTATTATACTTTGTTGTCTTACAATAAGATTAGCCTCACGCTCATATCTTATGTTTAAGCACGAGCGCAACAGGAAAATGCACCTTGCCGAAATGAAGCAGATACTTATTATCGGCGCAGGAGAGGCAGGCACAAGCCTTATAAGAGATTTTGAAAACAACTCATATAAGTTCGGCAATCCTGCGGCTCTTATCGATGACGACAAGTCAAAAATCGGTCTTTTGGTCAACGGCGTACCCGTTGTCGGCAACTGCGACGACATTGAAAGAGTATGCGCAGATTATTCGATTGATGAAATTATTTTCTGTATCCCGTCAATCACGGACGACAGGAAGCGTGAAATCCTCAACGGAGCTATTAAAACAGGTATTCCCGTTAAAATCGCACCCGACATTGCAGACCTTGAAAATTCAAGAATTTCATATAAGGAAATGCGTTCGGTTGACATTCTCGACCTGCTGTCCCGTCCGGAAATCAAGTTAAACCCCGACGTTTGTAAATATGTTACCGACAAAACCGTTCTTGTTACGGGCGGCGGCGGAAGCATCGGCTCGGAATTGTGCAGGCAGATTGCACGTTATAATCCTGAAAAGATTGTTATTTTTGACATCTATGAAAACAATGCCTATGCGCTTAAAAATTCCCTTGACCTTCACTATTTCGGCAATCCTAAGATTGAAATACGTGTCGGCTCGGTAAGGGAATATGCAAGGCTTAAAGAAATTTTTGAGGAATTTCATCCGTCGTCTGTTTTCCATGCGGCAGCTCACAAGCACGTTCCGCTTATGGAGGACAGCCCCTATGAAGCTATTAAGAACAATATTCTCGGAACATATAACACCGCAAAATGTGCAAACGAATACGGCGTTGACAACTTCGTTCTGCTTTCGACGGACAAGGCTGTTAATCCGACAAACGTTATGGGCGCTACAAAGAGATGCTGTGAGCTTATAATTCAGCACTTCTCCAAAATATCAACTCATACAAAGTTTGCGGCTGTTCGTTTCGGCAACGTACTCGGCTCAAACGGAAGTGTTATTCCGCTTTTCAAGGAGCAGCTCAAAAAGGGCGGTCCGCTTACGGTTACGCACCCCGATATTACAAGGTACTTTATGACAATTCCCGAGGCGGCGCAGCTTGTTGTTCAGGCAGGCGGACTTGCTAAGGGCGGAGAAATTTTTGTGCTTGATATGGGAGAGCCCGTTAAAATTGTTTCGCTTGCGGAGAAGCTTATCAAGCTCTCGGGCTTTGAGCCGTATGTTGATATTGACATTCAGTTCACGGGACTTCGTCCGGGCGAAAAGCTCTATGAGGAGCTTATCCTGCCGAGTGAAAAGGACGGTATGAGAAAAACCGAAAACAACAAGATTTTCATTACCGCACCCACAGATTTTGACGACGATGTTCTCCTTGAGCACATAAACTCAATCCCGACAATGAGCCCGTCAAAGGCAAGGGAATTCTTAAAGGAGCTTGTCCCGAATTTCAAGGAAGATTAAATTAAATCAAAACAGAAACGTCCGTTTGAGGTCTAAACTTCAAACGGACGTTTATTTATTCTCTTTTTTATTTATTCTCTCTTTGTTTTTTGAAATACTTAAACATTGACGATATATGAATTTTCATAAGTCTGAGGTTTTTGGAGCTTCCGCCCTCCCAATTATGAACGACGCTCGCCCTCGGATAAAACATAATTTTTCCGTACTTCGAAAGTCTTTCGGTCAAGTCAACGTCCTCAAGATACATAAAGAAGCGTTCGTCGAAGCCTCCTGCCTTTTTGAAATATTCCGTTCTCATAACCATAAAACAGCCCGTGCAGAATTCAATCTGCGTCGGCTCGGTCATAGACGTATTTTTCATTGTGTACTCGTCTCTTATCGGCTCAAGAGCCTTAACATAGCGTGAAAGCCTGCCCAAAAACATATATTTGAAGGTCGGCTTGCGCTTAGGAAGATATTGCTGTGTGCCGTCGGGATTGAGAATTTTCGGCGTTACCAAAGCAACGTCCTTATTCGCTTTAAGATAGTTCACAAGTTCCGACAAAACGTCGCTTCTAAGTTCAATATCGGGGTTTAACACGGCGTGAAATTCAGAGCTTGCACCGAGCATTTTATTGTGCCCGAAGCCGAAGCCTCTGTTTTCGCCTGTCTCGATAATCTTAACCGTCGGAAAATTGCTTTTGATATATTCGACCGTTCCGTCCTCGGATGCGTTATCGACAACGGTTATTTCATAATCAACCGCCTTTGTATATTTGAGCACGCTTTTCAAAAGCCTGCCGATTTCATCCTTGTTGTTATAGGTTACAACGGAAATTGAAAGCTCCGCCATCACGCACCTCCTTACTTAGAGCGTAAACGCCCGATAAAATTGATATTTATAAATCTTTTTGCAATGACAAGCGCACCGATAAGCTTATTTTTCAATCCGCCCGCCTGCCTGCAAAACAGAGAATAGTCCTTTTTGAAAACGGAAAATCTGCGTCTTGCCGCCTTAATATCGCTGAAGTCATTGGCAGAAAAGCTCTGCTTGAGCTCGACGCTTTTCGCCGATGCGATTTTCTTTTTTTGCTTTTTCATATCCGATAAAAACTTATGGTCGATAAAATCAAGGAAATAATTTTCATCATACCGATAAGCTTTGAACACTTCCGTTTTAACCGCCATACCGCTGTTTATACCAGAAATATTTTCCTCGTTCAATTCTTCGAGGCTTGAAATTGCAGAAACCGAAACGCCGCTGATTTTGCACGGAGACATATAGCCGTTGCCGTCAAAAACGCACGGTAAAAGAATATCTGCGCCCGTTTTTTTAATTTCCTTTTCCATAAGGGTAAAATAATTTTCGGGAACAGCCGTGTCGTCGTCAAAAAAGCAGATATATCCGTCCCTGCCGTCAAGGCTCTCAACCGCCTTATTATAAGCCTTTGAAAGACCGACATTTCCGCCCATTGAAAGAATATGCACCCTCTCGCTCTCAAAGGTCGGGTTTTTCATATCCCTTGTGCTGTTGTCGCAGACAAAAATCTCAACGCCCGTGTTTTTCAAGGTCGAAAACGAAAGGCTTTCGTCAAGATTTCTGTTGTAAATTACCATTACGGCATAAAAATTGATACTCATAATTATCTCTTTAAGAGGGCAGAAATCATCTGCAATCTCCATTTTATCATATTCAATACGCTTGAATGTTTGTCCGACGAAGCATTGCCGCCATGACGTCTGTAAAGGATAAGCGGCTCGTTTATCAGCGCAATTTTGCCGTGTCGCTCGCACATTAAGCCTATCCATTGGTCGTGCATGGGTATATTTTCGGGTATCGGCAAAAGATATTCGCAGCATGACCCTCTAAACGCCATACAACAACCTATATATGTGTTTTTGATAAGGTTTTTTACAATTCCCGTACCCGATTTTCTCTGTTCGAAGAAAGAGCTTTCAACCGTGTTAAGCTCTCCGTCAACAATTTTTGCATCGTGCATAACAAGTACGGTTTCAGGGCTTTCAAACTCTTTTTTTACCCTTTCAACCTTGCCGTCAAGCCAAATATCGTCCTGATCGCAAAGGAAAATAATATCGTTTTTGCAATGCTCAATCGCATTTTCAAAATTCTTAATAACTCCCCTGCCCGGTCCGTCAAAAAGCTTAACTCTCGGGTCTTTTTTCGAAATAAAACAAATCATTTCCCTTGTACCGTCGGTTGAGGGGTCAAGGGAAATGACAATTTCATCTTCGGCGGACAGCTGCGGTAATATTGAATTTATTTGTTCTTCGATAAATTCCTCGCCGTTATATGCGGCAAGTGCAACTGATACCGTCATAATTAAAACACATTCTTTTCGGAAAATTCTTTGAACGACTGATGAACCTTATCCTTTTCTGAAAGGAGGATTTCCATACCGTCGCTTATCGGCCAATCAATGCCGATGTCGGGGTCGTTCCACATAAGACCTGCCTCGTGTGCGGGGTCATAATATCTTGTGCATTTGTAAACGAATTCCGCCTCATCCGAAAGAACAAGGAAGCCGTGAGCAAAGCCCTCGGGGATATAAAACTGCTTTTTGTTCTCGGCAGAGAGCACAACGCCGTACCACTTGCCGAAGGTTTCGCTGCCCTGTCTCAAGTCAACGGCAACGTCGAAAACCTCGCCGCTTACAACTCTGACAAGCTTGCCCTGCGAATTTTGAGTCTGGAAATGGAGTCCTCTGAGAACACCCTTCTTTGACTTTGACTGATTATCCTGCACAAAAACCATATCAAGTCCTGCTTCCTTGAAAGCCTCATACTGATATGTTTCCATAAAATAGCCTCTGTTATCGCCGAAAACCGTGGGCTCAATAACATAAACGTCTTTTATCGGAGTTTTGATAAAATTAAATTTTCCCATTATTTATCACCGTACATCTTTTTATAGTAATCCTGGTAAGCACCGCTTGTAACGTTCTTAACCCAATCCATATTGTCAAGATACCATTTGAGAGTTTTCTTGATACCAACCTCAAAGGTTGTCTCGGGATACCAGCCGAGTGCTTCCTTAATCTTTGTCGGGTCAATGCCGTAACGACGGTCATGTCCCTTACGGTCTGTAACATACTTAATCATATGCTCGCCAACCTCGGGATCAACGTTTTCCTTGATATACTCGATAATTGTCTTAACGATAAAGATATTCGGTCTTTCGTTGTGACCGCCGACATTGTAAACTTCGCCGTCAACGCCGTCTCTGATAACCATATCGATAGCCTTGCAGTGATCCTCAACATAGAGCCAGTCACGAACCTGCATACCGTCGCCGTAAACGGGAAGATCCTTATGAGCGAGAGTGTTGTTCATAATAAGCGGAATGAGCTTCTCGGGGAACTGATAAGGGCCGTAGTTGTTTGAGCAGCGTGTAATGTTGATCGGGAACTTATAGGTGTCGTGGAAAGCCTTTACGAACATATCCGCAGAAGCCTTACTTGACGAATAGGGGCTGTGAGGGTCAAGCGGAGTTGTCTCCATAAAGAAGCCCTCTGCGCCGAGTGTACCGTAAACCTCGTCGGTTGAAACCTGAAGATACTTAACGCCGTCCTTGTACTCGTCGTCGCCTGTCTGCCATGCAACCTTAGCGCACTGAAGCATATTTACCGTACCGAGTACGTTTGTCTCAACGAAAATCTCGGGGTTTGTGATACTTCTGTCAACGTGGCTTTCAGCAGCGAAGTTAACAACATAGTCAATGTCATTCTCTTTGAAAATCTTTGAAATAGCCTCTCTGTCGCAAATGTCAGCCTGAACAAAAGAGTAGTTGGGATTGTTCTCAACGCTCTTGAGGTTTTCAAGGTTGCCTGCGTATGTAAGCTTGTCAACGTTGATGATTTTAACGTCATCATACTTGTTGAGCATATAGATTACAAAGTTTGAACCGATAAATCCGGCACCGCCGGTTACAAGATAAGTTTTCATGAATTTTTCTCCATTTCGTCTAATTTTATAATATACTCTTGAAGTGCTGTATCCCAATCACGCATTTCATTGCCGACTGTGCACTCAAGCATAAGATTTCTCAACGATGAATAAGCAGGTCTCGGTGCAGCCGACGGATATTTTGCCGAGTATTCCTCGGAGGTGCACTTTGCGACCGTTCCCTTGCAGCCCGAAAGTTCCATAATTCTTGCCGCAAAATCAGCCCAGCTGCATTCGCCCTCGCCCGTGCAATGATAAACTCCGTACTCCTCTGTAAGAGCGAGTTTGAGAATATGATAAGCAAGGTCATTTGCGTTTGTGGGGTTGCCTCTCTGGTCGTCAACAACCGTTGTAACGTCGTTCATATTGCCGAGACGTCTCATAGTCTTAACAAAGTTCTTGCCGATAAGACCGTAGAGCCAAGCCGTTCTCAAAATGAAATATCTTGAACATTGCTCGCTGACGTACTTTTCGCCTAATAGCTTGCTTTTGCCGTAAACCGTGTTCGGACCTACCTCGTCCCACTCGCATCTCGGAGTGTTTCCGTCGCCTCTGAAAACATAGTCGGTCGAAACGTGAACGAATTTTGCGCCGTATTTTTCACTTGCAACAGCAAGGTTTCTCGGACCTATCGCATTGACCTTCATTGCAGCTTCAAAATTGGTTTCGCAGCCGTCAACGTTTGTCATTGCCGCACAGTTGATGATAATGTCGGGCTTTTCCCTCTCAACAAATGAGCTTACAGCCGCAGCGTCGGTAATATCAAGATCCTCAACATCGACTGCGACAACCTCACAGCCTTTGTATGCGTCACTTATTTTGCCGATACCCGCTTCGCCCGTTTTTAGCATTTGAGAAAGCTCGTTTCCCAGCTGACCGTGCGAGCCCGTAATCAGTATTTTCATATTTTATATTCCTCCCGAAATAGACCTTAATCAGTCTGTTTCCTTTCCCGCAAGCTTGTAGAGATACTGACCGTATTCGGTAGTTTTAAGCTTATCAGCCTGCGCAAGAAGCTGTTCCTTATTTATAAAGCCGTTGTTGTAGGCAATTTCCTCAAGGCAAGCAACGTAAAGTCCCTGTCTTGTCTGAACCGCCTCGATAAAGTTAGCGGCGTCAAGCATTGCCCTGTGAGTACCCGTATCAAGCCAAGCCATACCTCTGCCGAAGAGCTCGACCTTCAATGTGCCTCTTCTCAAATATTCGTTGTTAATCGAAGTGATTTCGATTTCGCCTCTTGCCGAGGGCTTAACGTTCTTTGCGATTTCAATTACGTCGTTATCGTAGAAATAAAGTCCCGGAACAGCGTAGTTTGACTTCGGATGCTCGGGCTTCTCCTCGATTGAGAGAACATTCCAATCCTTATCGTATTCAACAACGCCGAAGGCTGTGGGATTGCTTACATGATAACCGAAAATCGTTGCGCCCGACTTTCTTGCGCTTGCTCTCGCAAGTCTTTCGGAAAAGCCGTAGCCGTAGAATATATTGTCGCCGAGGACAAGGCAAACGCTGTCGTCTCCGATAAATTTCTCGCCGATTATAAATGCGTCGGCAAGTCCTCTCGGCTTATCCTGAACGGCATATTCAATATGCATGCCAAGCTGTGAGCCGTCGCCGAAAAGCTCCTCATAGCAGGGAAGATCACGGGGTGTTGAAATAATAAGAACATCCTTAATTTTTGCTAACATAAGAGTTGACATCGGATAATAGATCATCGGCTTGTCATAGACTGTCAAAATCTGCTTTGACACTGCAAGAGTTGACGGATAGAGCCTTGTGCCTGCACCGCCTGCAAGAATAATACCTTTCATATTCTTTCCTCCAAAAATATTGTTTAATATATTGTTGTTTATGCTGCATCGCCGATTGACTCGGGATTTGTGGTCTCGGGCGTCGGCTTTGTTGTGGCTTCGGGTGCTTCCGCCTGCGTTACGGTAACCGGGGAGGTTGTGGTAACGGGCTTCTGCGTTGCCGTCTCGGTATTATCTGCCTTGACGGGCTTTGTTGTGGTAACAGCCTTTTTCGTGGTTGTCTGAGCCTTTGTTGCAGGCTCATTTTTAGACTGCTTCTTTGTCGTCCTCTCGGACTCGGGTATCGGCTCTCCGTAAAGGAACATATGAATTCTATCGGAAGCGGCACTAAGGTCATATCTCCAAACCCATGCGCCCTCATATATTCCGCCGATTGCGCTTTCCGGCTCGCCGGGTACTGTAATCGTTTCGATTGTAACATCCTCATTGATAAGCGGAACAAGGCTCATAACCTCGCTGAAGGAAACCGAGGTCTCGCAAAGCGACATCATCGTCTTAACGACCTCCGCATACTTTGAGGGGCTTACCTTCCTCGCCTGAGTGAGAAGAGCGTTTATAACCATCTTTTGTCTGTTTGAACGTGCGTCGTCGGAGTCCTGCTTACGAAGTCGGCAGAAAATAACCGCCTGATCGCCGTCAAGATGCACCTGTCCGTAATTCTTGACAAGCGCCGCACCTCTCTGTGCGTTGGGATCTCCGTAAAGAGCCTCCTGATTTATCTGATTCATCTCGGATTCGGTAATTTCAATGTCTATACCGCCGAGAATGTTTATGGCGTCTGCGAGCTTATGCATATTTATTGTAGCATAATCGGTAATATTCATATTGAAATTTTCGTTTATCGTCTTAATTGCAAGCGGTGCGCCGCCGAACGAATAAGCGTGTGTGATTTTCTGATTTTTGCGACCGTCAATAGCAACATAGCTGTCTCTCAAAATAGAAACGATCTTAACGTTCTTGTTCTTTGCGTCAATGCTGACAATCATTATAGTATCGCTCAAGCCCTTAAAGGAATCAGCGTCTCTTGTGTCAACGCCGAAAACGGCAACGTTGAACACGTCCGTTTTACCGTATTTGTTTTCGATTTCGTCCGAAACGCCCAAATCCTCACGGCTTATATCCGTTGTAAAGCCGTTGTACACACCGTAAACAGTTGCAAGAGCGATAAGAGCCAACAAAACTATAACGCACACAACAATAATGACAACCCTCTGCCATTTTTTGAGAGCCATCCATTTTTGTTTGAATTTTGAGTCCTTTTTAGGTTTTTTATCCTTGCCCTTTTTTGACTTCTTCTTTTCGGGCTTATTATCATTTGCTTCGGCAACGAATTCTATATCTTCAAAATCTCTCTTGTTGTCTGACATCTACATACCTCACATATTAAAATACGCAAAAGCGCACACAAAAAATCTATTTTATTACTTTGGATTATACTATAATTTACGCCGTGTGTCAATGAAAATACAAAGGCTTCTGAGTGTATTTTGACGAATAATACGCTGTTGATTTATTTAATGTAAAAAAACATAAAAAAAGCGGCAGTCTCCTGCCGCTTTGGAATTATATATCAGAAAGGAAGATAGCCCATTGACGAGTTTGTAACAAGCACGGCAACATAGCCGATATAAATACAAATCATCAAAGCACCCTGCCAACGGTTGAGCTTTTTGGTAATTATCGTCGGTACAATCGCAATAAACGCAACCGCAAGGCATACGAAAACATCAAGATAAGCCGACTGCTTGCCGATTTCAAGCGTACCGTTTGAGATGAATGCGCATACGGGGAGAATGAGCGTAATATCGATTATATTAGCGCCGATAATGTTACCGATTGAAAGCTCTGACTGCTTCTTTGCAATAGCCGTAATCGTCGTAACAAGCTCGGGAAGCGATGTTCCGACAGCGATAATCGTAACGCCGATAATAGCCTCGGAAACGCCGAGACCTCTTGCAATGATTGTGCCGTCGTCAACGAGCAAATCTGCGCCGACAACAATTCCCAATGCGCCGACAACAAATTTGAGAATATTTACGAAAATGCTCTTGCCGTTTACCTCGGGCTTTTCGTCGTCCTTGCTTTCGCTAAGTGAGCTTTTGCCCTGAAGAATGTTCTCAATCATAAATACGGCAAATATGATTATCATTATAACGCTCTGCACGGTTGTAAGGCTGAGATTGTTGATAAACAACGCAAGCGCCGCTACCGCAGCAATCATAAGCGTACCCTTAAACGCAACCTCTTTTCTCTTGACGAGGGCAGGCATACAGAGTATTGAAATACTCATTATAAGACCGATATTCGCAGTAACCGAGCCGACAGCGTTGCCGACAGCCATATCGTTTTGTCCCTTTGCCGCAGCAATTACAGATACTATCATTTCGGGGAGAGTTGTCGCAAAGCTTACCACCGTAGCACCGATAATAAACTTCGGAATACCCGTAGCCTCTGCAATCCAGGTTGCAGCGTCAACAAAAATATCTCCGCCCTTAACTATAAGAACAAGTCCGATGATAAACATTATTACAACGTAAATCATATTGTCCGAGGGTACAGAGAGCAATGAAGCCAATGCGCTTGATATGTTCATTAAAAACACCGTCTTTTCCTAATTTTATAGCAACCCGTCTATTTTAACATAAATATTTTTTTAGTCAATACACATTTGAATTTATCGTGTGTGCTTTTACATATATATTCCGTTGACAAAACAGAATTATATCGTTATAATTGTATATATTATTATGGCGTAGTATCGACGGATATTGCCCTGTTTTTCATCAAAGGAGCAACGCAATGGGTTACACCAAAGAAGACATTTTAAGAATTGCAGAAGAAAAGGACGTTAGATTTGTCAGACTTCAGTTTATTGATATTTTCGGACAGATAAAAAACGTTGCCATCACAAGAAGTCAGCTTGAAAAGGCTCTCGACAATAAATGTATGTTCGACGGCTCTTCCATAGAAGGCTTTGTAAGAATTAACGAGTCGGATATGTATTTGCGCCCCGACTATGACTCTTTCGTAATTTTGCCGTGGAAGGACAGAACAGCAAGGCTTATTTGCGACGTTTACCGTACCGACGGCGTTACACCGTTCCTCGGCGACCCGAGAAACGTATTGAAAAAGGTTATGAAAGAGGCTTCCGATATGGGCTTTACATTTAATGTAGGTCCTGAGTGCGAATTCTTCCTTTTCCAGCTTGACGACGAGGGAAATCCCACCACTCAGACAGGCGACGTCGCAGGCTATTTCGATATGGGTCCTGCCGATCAGGGCGAGCAGTGCAGACGTGATATTTGTATGTGCCTTGAGGAGATGGGCTTTGAAATTGAGGCTTCTCATCACGAATGTGCACAAGGACAGCACGAAATCGACTTCAAGTTTGACGAGGCTCTTAAAACTGCCGACAATGTAATAACCTTTAAGCACGTTGTTAAAACATATGCACGCCGTCACGGACTTCACGCAACCTTTATGCCCAAGCCCGTTTACGGAATTTGCGGCTCGGGTATGCATACGAATATGTCGCTTATGAAAGACGGCAAAAACGCATTTTACGACCCCGACAAGCAGTACGGTCTTTCCGATACGGCATTGCACTTTATCGCAGGCGTTCTCGCACACATAAAGGGAATTACAGCGGTTGCAAATCCGCTTGTCAACTCATACAAGAGACTTGTTCCCGGCTACGAAGCGCCCGTGTATATTGCGTGGTCAGCTTCAAACCGTTCAACGCTTATCAGAATTCCCACCGCAAGAGGTATGGGAACAAGAGTTGAGCTCCGTTCTCCCGACCCTGCCTGCAACCCCTATCTTGAAATGGCTCTTTGCCTCGCAGCAGGTCTTGACGGCATTAAGAGAGGTCTTATGCCCCCCGAAAGCACCTCAAAGAACATTTATGAAATGACGGCGGAAGAGCTCAAGGCTGACGGAATTGACAATCTTCCCTCAACACTTGAGGACGCTATGTATGAATTTGCAAGCGACCCGTTTATAAAAGAGGCTCTCGGTGAGCACGTGTACGAAAAGTACCTCGAAGGTAAACTCCGAGAGTGGAAACAGTACCAAATGTGCGTAACCGATTGGGAAGTTAACCGCTATCTCCCGAAGTATTGATGAATTGATACGGTAATTTAATAGCATAAAATAATCAACGGCATAGCTTTGACTATGCCGTTTTGCTTTGCCGAAAAAGAAGCTCCGTAATAATTCAATTCACGGACAGCCGCATTTCAGCCTCTCTTGTGTAAAGGGAGGTGGGTTGCCGTCAGGCAACTCGGAGGGATTGTAAGGTTGATTTTATATGATTTTGTAAAATCCCTCAGTCATTTTTTTGCAAAAAATGACAGCTCCCTTTACAAGGGAGCCTGTGTCGCACAACCGCAAAACTGTAAAGATAAATCCGCTCCCTCGGGGAGGGAGCTGTTGAGCGTAGCGAAACTGAGGGAGTTAAAAGGGTTATTTCAAATTGTAAATACTCCCTCAGTCATTTTTTGTTATGCAAAAAATGACAGCCCCCTCAAAGATGGGGCGGAAGCACAAATTGAATTTGATAGATTGCGGACAGGGGCAAGCCCTGTCCCTACAGTATCATATATAATTCAATCCGTGCGAAGCACCCACTTCTTTTCGTTTTTCAATTTTCTCTCTTATCTTTTCTCTGCCGTAAGGCCCGCCCTGTCCCTACGGTATGATATATATTTTCACTCCGTGCTATCCTTTTTATCATACCACACCCACCATATTTTGAATTATATCATCTACAAAGTGTTATTTTACCATCTTTATAGGATTTAATCAAATATATTTGTCTGTTGTGTAGGCTACAATATATTACAAAGGCGGTGTAGCGTATGACAGAAAAAGATTTTTCATTGCGATTGGCTCGACTTCGTGAAGCAAAAGGAATTTCGGCACGGGATATGAGCTTATCAATGGGGCAAAATCCGGGTTATATCAACAATATCGAAAGCGGCAAATCTATGCCCTCACTCTCGGGACTTTTCTATATATGTGAATATCTGAAAATATCCCCTAAAGACTTTTTCGATACCGAAGCCGAAAATCCGTCAAAGGCTAATGAGCTCTATTCCGTCGCAAAGTCTCTTGACGATGAGCAGTTAGACAATTTAATTTCAATCGCAAAAGGACTTCAAAAATAATAAACAACACACAAAAACAGGACTTCCTTGAAGTCCTGTTTTTTACTGCTTTTACTGCTAAAATATTTACTTATTCTTTGCCTTTTCCTTTGTGCTCTTGACGACCTTGAGGCGAGTGAAATCCTCACGCTCTTTTTCGTCGAGGGCTTCGGAAATGAACTTAACCGTCTGCGTAAACTTCGGTATCATAATATTATTGAGTGCGTTTGCTCGCTTCTGCGTTTTCTTTATCGCATCGGCAAGGCGGTAAATCGAGGTCTGCGTTTCTACAAGCTTAACGCTCAACCTTTTAGCCTCGTTGAAATTGAAATAAGCCTCGTCAAGATATGAGTTTGTCGTATCGAAGCCGTAATAGTTTTTCATATCCTGCTCGCCGAGGGTTATCTGCGGAATTTCAACGCCCATAACACTCTTATAATCAACCTTGAGCGTTTCGTCAAGCGGAACGGTGCGTGCGTAATCGGAGCAACGACCGAGCGTTATATTCGCCTTTTGCAAGGAAGCATGCGCCTTTTTGTACGCCTCGTTAATTGTGCCTTCGACCTCTTTCGCCTCATCAACCAACTGCATCATCTCACGCACAAGGATATTTCTTTTCCTGTCCATAAGCTCATAGCCGAGCTTTGCAAGAGAAAGCGATTTTTGGGTTGCCATCAGGTTGGCTTTTGTCGGGAAAATCTGCGCCATTTACTCACGCTCCTTTCATTTTGATTTTATTTCTTTGCACCCTTATAGTGCTTTTCGATAGTCTTATCGTCAACACGGTCAAGCATATTTCTCGGCAATGCCGAAAGAAGCTCCCAGCCGAGGTCAAGCGTTTCATTTATGCTTCTGTTCTCGGTAAAGCTCTGATTGATAAATCTCTTTTCAAACTCGTTACCGAAATTAAGAAGCAGTTTATCTTCCTTGCTCAACTCGTCCTCACCGATAACCGAGGCAAGAGCCTTCGCATCCTGCACCTTTGCATAGGTTGCAAGAAGCTGGTTTGCAAGAGTCTGATGATCCTCTCTTGTTGCACCCTCGCCTATACCGTCCTTCATAAGACGTGAAAGCGACGGAAGAACGCTGACAGGCGGATAAATGCCCTTGTAGTCAAGCTCACGGTCAAGAACTATCTGACCCTCTGTGATATAACCCGTAAGGTCGGGAATGGGGTGCGTAATATCGTCATTGGGCATTGTAAGAATCGGTATCTGAGTAACCGAGCCCTCACAGCCGTTAATCATACCTGCACGCTCATAAAGAGAAGCCAAATCCGAATAAAGATAGCCGGGGAAGCCCTTACGACCGGGGATTTCGCCCTTTGAGCTTGAGAACTCACGCAATGCCTCGCAGTATGAGGTCATATCGGTCATAATTACAAGTATGTGCTTATGGAGCGTAAACGCAAGGTACTCCGCAATGGTAAGCGCACACTTGGGGGTCATAATTCTTTCGATAATCGGGTCATTTGCAAGATTCAAAAGCATAACAACCCTGTTCATAACATTTGCTTCCTCGAAGGAGTTGCGGAAGTACATAGCAACGTCGTTTTTAACGCCCATTGCGGCAAAAACTATCGCAAAATCGTCGCCGTCGGAAATTGTAGCCTGACGGACAAGCTGAACGGCAAGTTCATTGTGTTTCATACCCGAGCCCGAGAAAATCGGAAGCTTCTGACCTCTGATAAGAGTTGTGAGAGCGTCGATTGAAGAAATACCCGTCTGAATGAAGTTTCTCGGATATTCTCTCGAAACAGGGTTGATAGGTGCGCCGTTTACGTCTCTTTTTTCGTCGGGATAAATCTCGCCGAGTCCGTCAATGGGTCTGCCGAGTCCGTCAAGTGTTCTGCCGAGGATTTCGGGCGAAAGCGGAACCTCCATAGTCTTTCCCATAAGCGTTGTTGTAACGTTGCTCATAGAAATTCCTCTTGTTCCCTCAAAGACCTGAACGGTAATTCTCTCGCCGTCAATCTTAACTATTCTACCCGTCCTGACAGTTCCGTCGTTGAGTCTTAACTCAACCATTTCCTCTGCGGAAGCGTCCTTTACGTGATCCAATACGACAAGAGAGCCGTTGATTTCGTCAATATTTAAGTGCTTAATAATCAATTCTGCTCACCTGCCTATCTCATTATTAAATCAAGCTGAACATCAATATCCTTGATGCAGTCGTCTATCATTGAAAGCTTGTCATTCGGTACATCGTACTTCATCTGAACAAGTCTGTCGAAAAGTCCCGTCGCAAGTATCTTTGAAATGGGTATCTGCCTTGCGATGACCTCTTTTGAACGGTGGTAAAGATGAAGAATTGCGTCCATCATTTTATACTGCTTTTCAAGCGGAACAAAGGTGTCGTCCTTATGGAAAGCATTTTGCTGTAAGAAGCCTACTCTTATTACTCTCGCCGTTTCGATTATGAGCTTCTGGTCGTCGGGAAGAACATCCGAGCCGATAAGCTTTACAATCTCCATAAGTGAGTTTTCTTCGAGCAACAGCGAACAGATTTCCTCACGCTTTTCGGTAAAGTCGGGGGCGATATTGTCCCTAAACCAAGCCGAAAGGTCGCCTATGTACTCGCTGTAGGACAAATTCCAGTTGATTGCGGGATAGTGTCTTGCATAAGCGAGCGATTTATCAAGCGCCCAGAAGCAACGGGTAAATCTCTTTGTGTTCTGTGTAACAGGCTCCGAGAAGTCCGAGCCCTGCGGAGAAACCGCACCGATAAGTGTGATTGAGCCCTCTGTGGAGTTGAGGTTTTCAACATATCCCGAACGCTCATAGAACTCTGAAAGTCTTGAGGGAAGATAAGCCGGGAAGCCTTCGTCGGCAGGCATTTCCTCAAGTCGTCCCGAGATTTCACGCAAAGCCTCTGCCCAACGTGAGGTCGAGTCAGCCATAAGAGCCGTGTGATAACCCATATCACGGTAATACTCGGCAAGCGTGATGCCTGTGTAAATCGAAGCCTCACGAGCCGCAACGGGCATATTTGATGTGTTTGCGATAAGCACCGTTCTTGAAAGCAACGGCTTCTGTGACTTCGGGTCGATAAGCTCCGAGAACTCTGTCAAAACCTGTGTCATCTCGTTGCCACGCTCGCCGCAGCCGACATAGATGATAATATCTGCGTCGCACCATTTGGCAAGCTGGTGCTGTGTCATTGTTTTACCTGTACCGAAGCCGCCGGGAATAGCAGCCGCACCGCCCTTTGCAATCGGGAAAACGGAGTCAATTACTCTCTGTCCCGTGATAAGCGGTTTAACGGCAGGCAATCTTTTCTTAATCGGTCTCGGGTTACGGATAGGCCATTTCTGACAAAGGGTGAGCTCTTTAATCTCGCCCGAGTCGGTTTTAAGCTTGATAATCGTATCGTTTACCGTGTATTCGCCGTCGGGAGTAACCTCTGTTACCTCGCCCGAAAGGTACGGCGACACCATAGCCTTATGTGTGATTATATCGGTTTCGGGACACTCGGCAAAAATATCTCCGCCCGAAAGACGGTCGCCCACCTTTGCCTTTACGGTAACGGAATATTTCTTTTCCGTGTCAAGAGAGCTGAAGTTTGCACCCCTGCCTATGAACGGTCCGAATTTCTTTTCAATCTCGGGCAACGGTCTTTCGATACCGTCAAAGATATTGCCGAGTATTCCCGGGCCGAGCGTAACGCTCATGGGAGAGCCTGTCGAAACAACAGGTTCGCCGGGTTTAAGTCCCGTAGTTTCCTCATAAACCTGAATCGTGGTAAAATCGGAGTCAACCTTAATTACCTCTCCGATAAGTCCTGCATTTCCGACATAAACCGTTTCCATCATTTCAAGGTCGGTCTTACCTTTTACGGTAACGACAGGGCCGTTAATGCCGAATATTTTATTTTCCTGCATAATCTCGCCCTCCTTATATCTTCAAGCCTGAATTTTCGATGAACCATTCCTTCTGTTCGTCGAATTTTACATCAAGTGAGTTGTCATAAAGGCAACCCGACTCCTTATCGTGAGCCTTAACTCCGCCCAAAACGATTTCACGGCTTTTTTCAAATGCCAAGCTGTCATTTTTCAAAGCCTTTTTAATATCGTCTGCGTGCTTCAAGTCCTTTTCCGAAAGATAATAAACCGTGCTTTCGGAAGCGTCCTTATATATTTCTTCAACGGATTTTACAAGGTATTCAAGGTATTTGTCGCTGTCGGTAAAGCTCTTAATTTGCTCCTTAGCAGCCGAAAAAACCTTCTGTGTGAGCTCGTTTCTCAAGGAAGAAAGCTCTTTTTTAGCCTCCTCCTTCGCCAAAGAAACCGACTTATTCTTATCTGAACGGATTCTCGCCGTCTCATATTTTATATTGCTCTTACAACGAGCCTGCGCATCCTTTTCAAATGCTTCGGTTCGCTGATTTTTGATAAACTCTGTTTCTTCGTTTATCGTTTTGCACTTTTCCTTTGCCATTTTGCGAATAGCGTCGGCAAATGCTTCCGCATTGTTTTCAAAAGCGCTCAATTCGTTCACCTCTTCGCATTCAAATCTTAATTCCTATTGCGTCGGCAATGTATTCCGCAACGGCATTTGCACTCTGTCCGCTGCCGTCGGAATCAGGGATAACCGCCACAAGCGGTCTGCCTGCCTGCTTTAATTGAAAAATATCGTTTTTACACATCTTTTCAATCGACGCCGTGATAAAAACTATACCGATTTCCGAGTCCGAATAAACCTTTTTTATCGCTTTTTGAGCAGCCTCGGGATTTTTGACACGAACAGTGTCAACCCCTGCAAGACGCATACCGATAATAGCGTCCGGACTGTCGGTAATAAGTAACATTTTCATTTTGTTTACCCTTATATTTTGTTAAGAATAAGAATTGAAATAACAACGCCGTAAAGAGCGATTGACTCACCCAATGCAACGAAGATGATTGACTTACCGAAGGACTTCGGGTTTTCTGCGGTAGCTGCGATAGCTGCGGGAGCACCTGCGGCAACTGCGATACCGCCGCCGATACCTGCAAGACCTGTAACAAGACCTGCTGCGAGAAGTCCGAGACCCTTTGAGTTGTCGGTTTTAGTCGGAACTGTCGCAATGCTTGTTGTTGCAGCATCGCTTGAGCTTGCAGCGGGAGTTTCAGCCGCAAATACGTTAACGCAAAGAACTGAAATGAGAACAACCAAAACCGCAAATACGGCAATGTTCATTTTAAGGGGCTTCTTGATTGATTTACCGCTGAAACGGTTTTTAACTGCGATGAAAGCTGTTGCAAAAAGAGCAACGGGTGCGAGTACCATAAAGATATAAAACAATGTAGTCATTTTTTATTCCTCCGAAAAATTATTTATTAACGCTTTTATTCAACTTAAACGGCGTATAGGCAATGCCGCTGCCGTCAAAGAACCTTGAGAACATTTCGTAATATTCAAGTCTCAATGCCTGAATACCTGTAAGCAAGCCTTCAAGTGCGATTACAAGCACGTTGCCGAGAACGATTACGAAGATATTTTTACTGTCGCCCGCAAGCGAGAAAACAACCATCATCATACCTGCGTGGACAAGCACGAAAGCGCCTACACGAAGGAACGAAACCGTGTTCGACAGATAAGAGAGTATGTATTCGAGAAGCTCGAACAAATTCTGGAGAATAAAGTCCGAAACACTCTCGGGCTTCCAATCGGGGTGCTTGTCGATAATTCCAATCGGTATTTCCTTGATAAACAAAAGGAATGCACACACACCGAGCAACGGAGCGCACACTGACGACGGGATAGGTGCGGGGCCACTCATAAAGCCTGAAGCCAAGTTTACGCCACAGAGATAAAGTATAAGTCCGACAAGACCGTTTTGGCTGAAAATCGCTTCGCCGATATGCTTTCTCTTAATGCAAGCGTAAATGTTCATAAGAATTGCGACGACCATAAGACCTACGCCTATTGCAATCGCAAACAGAAGCACCGTGTTTATGCTGTCCATAACCGACAGCGGCTTTCCGCCCCAACCGAGCTTTTCATAAACGGGGTCGAGAGCTTCCTCAAAGCCGAACACGCTTCCGAATATAAAGCCGAATATCATTGATGAAATTCCGCAGGGAATAAGTATCTTTCCGAGTCCCGACTTTTTGAACTTCCACATACAGAAGCCGAGTATCGCAAGCACAAAGCCTTGACCGAGGTCGCCGAACATTATGCCGAAAAGCACCGTATATGTTATTGCGACGAACGCCGTTACGTCTATATCCGTATAAGACGGAGAGCCGTACATATCAACATAGAATTTATATGGCTCAACAAGCAAGGCAAGCAGCTTATTACGCTTTTTGTACTTGACGGGAACTACTGCGCTGTCGTCCTTCGGTGCGTCCTCATATTCAATCTGAACGGATTTAACGCTTTCGAGAGACGCTTTGAAATTTTCCGCTTCGCTTTTCGGAACATAGCCGACAAATGCGAAAAACTTTTCATTGTGCAAGGCGTAGCTCTTTAATTCATATACCGAATTCAAGTACATCAAATTTGAATAGAGATAATTGAGATGCTCTTTCTCGTTTGACAAATACTCCGAAAGGGATTTCTGCGTTTCGTCAAGAATTGAGGTTATAATCTCAATGCTCTTTTTACACTGCTCGATAACCTCGTCCGCAGTACCCGCAGCACCCGGAACGGGCGTAGGCTCGAAGAACAGGAATGCGAATATTCCGTCGATTTCGTCAAGTCTGTCAACAGGCGCAAAATACGCACCCCAATAATCCGTCTTATCCTCAGAGCTGGGATAGAAGAAAACATAAGGATTATCCTTATACACGGTGTTGAGCCTTTGATAGCTCTCCTTCGGAAGATGTCCGAAGCGTACCTTTACGAACTCGCAGGCCGCTATGTCGTCAAGGTCAACATCAAGACCCTTGAAATGCTCATAGCTCTTGATACCCGCTTCGCATACCGCCTTTTGTTCATTGAGTGAATTTATCTGCTCGTTATAGTCGTCAAGCTTGACCTTGACAGAGTGTATGTACTCTTTGTCCTTGTCGGAAAGCTCTGCTATCTTTTTAAGCTCGACAAGCTCGGGAGTTACTCCCATTCCCGACGCAAGCTCCGTAACCTCGGAAAGCTGTGCGGCATAGGGGTTTTCGTCCGTGAACGGCATAAATCCCATCTCTGCCGAAATATGCTTGTTTGCCTGCTCGGGATGGAAACATTCACATTCGCAGAGCTTTTCGCAAACCTCGGGCATATTCTCAAGTGAGCCGCTGACTTTAACAAGCTCCATTTTTTCGATTGCCATTTTTATCTCCTTTCAAAAATTTTTCTCATCTTATGAGAAATTCCGATATTTCCTCGGGCGGCAACGAATAATCAACGCCCTCGGTAATCATAACTATATTTTTTGTTTCGTTTTCAAGAATTCCTATGTAGCTGAACATTACTACCTCGGGAGCAGTTGAAAACAAAAGGTTTTTCCTGTTAATTTTCTGCATTGCGCAATGCGTGCATTTTTCGATGTTATTCTTTAAGCTCTCATCGACAAATTTTCCGTAAACGGATTTTTTGAAGATGTCAAACACCGCATCGGTATCGGTGCAGGACAGCAGGCTTAAAATTTCGTCCTTTGAGAACGCCGAAAAGCTTGAATAGAACACCGTTTCATAATTACAGGGTTGCTTCGGAAAATACTTTTTCATACGGTATATGCTTTCAATCATCTTGAAATCCGCTTTCATCATAAGTATTTTAGTAAGCTCCTTGCTTACGTCGCCCGAATATTCCTTTTTTATGATTTTCTCGGCACAATCGCACAGATAACGGTAAAGTGCGTTTTCAAGCGCCGTTATCGTAAACTCGGTATTTGTGTTTTTGAATATGTCAAGAATATGTTGGTATCTTGTACCCTCCAAAGCCGCATAGAGCTCGTTGAAATTCGTAGCGGACTCAAGAGCTATTCTGTTGAGCTCCGAACGCTTGTAATACGCCTCGGGAGCAAAGAGCGACAGCTTTGAAATTGAGTTTTTTGAAAGCCTGTCGGCACACGAAAGAATGAGCGATATATCATAGTTTAAGAAAACAAGCTCATTCATCCTTTGCCCTATCGCCTTTTCGAACGAAGCGAGCTTTGCAATTCTTCCGTAATTAAATCGGCGAATTTCCGACTCCGTTCTCGACTTTGAAAAAGACGTTGTTGACGCAAGCGTCTGCGCTCCAGAATAAACGGTGTTTGTACGAAGGTACGAAACAACCTCGTTTACATTTCGGCAGTTAATGAGCGAGGTGTAATCCTCGTCAGTTAAAAGCCCCGCACTCATTGCCCGAGCCTTTGCAAGTATCGCATTTCCGGCAAGATTGGATATTTTACTCATCTTCTGCCTCCTTTCGATAAATTACAGCCTGAAATCATTCGGAAATAACCGCATTGACAATATGCGCTTCCCACGCCTTATGCTCTTTTTCAAAAAGCCCGTTAAGCTCCTGCTTTTTCCTCTCGGTCTCGGCGTCTATGCTCGCTTTTTCCTTTTTTATTTCAGCCTCGGCATTTTCACGCTCCTCTTTTATAAGAGACTTCGCTTTTTCGTCATACCGTGAATAAATTTCGTCCTTTGTTTTGGTAAGGCTTTCATTAAGGGCTTCACGCTCGTCAACAGCCTTTTGAACTTTAAGCCTTGCCGCCTTATCGGTATCAACTATAAGCCTGAGCACATCTTTCATAAAAAATCTCACTGCCTTTCCCACTCGGTTAGCCCATTTTAACCGTTTATTATAATGGTATTATATTACAATTTTTATTAAATTCAAGTGCAAATTAGCATAATAAAGATAGAAAAAATATTGTTTATTTGTTAAATTTTTCACATTTGCCGATTTACTTTACACATTGATAATTTTATGTTCATTTTTTACGATTGCCGATTGTATTCTTATCCGACGTGTGATAGAATTGAAATTGCAAACAACATACTTATCATATATACAGGATGTGATTTTATGAATAACGGTTGGTACAAGGAAATGGCTGTCTACCAGATTTGGTGCAGAAGCTTCAAGGACGGTAACGGCGACGGTATCGGCGACCTCTACGGCGTACTCGACAAGCTCGACTACATAAAGAGCCTCGGCGTTGACGCAATTTGGTTTTCTCCGATATATCCCTCTCCGCTTGCGGACTACGGCTATGATATATCCGACTACAAGGATATTGCCGAGGAATACGGCGGACTTGAAACGTTCAAAAAGGTTCTCGACGAGGCGCACAAGCGAGGTCTTAAGGTTATAATGGACCTTGTTGTAAATCACACCTCCGACGAGCACGAATGGTTTAAGGAGAGCCGAAAGAGCAGAGATAACCCTTATCACGATTACTATTTCTGGAGAAAGGGTAAGGGCAAGAACGGTAAAAAGCCCCCCAACAACTGGCTTTCGACCTTTGAGGGCGGAGCGTGGGAATATGTGCCCGAGCGTGATGAATACTATCTTCACGTTTTCGCCAAAAAACAGCCCGACCTCAATATGGATAACCCGAAAGTCCGTGAAGAAGTTAAATCGATTATGAGATTTTGGCTCGATATGGGCGTTGACGGCTTCCGTGAGGACGTTATCACATTCATTTCAAAGAAAGAGGGCTTGCCCAACGGCTTCCCGCTTCCGATAGCAACGGGTGTTGAGCATTATAAAAAAGGTCCTCACATTCACGAATACTTAAGAGAATTCCGCCACGACGTAATTGACAAATACGATTGCTTCGTTGTCGGTGAGTCTCCAATGTCTAATTCCAAAGACTGTATCGAGTTCACGGCGGGCGACGACCCCGAGCTTGATATGATGATAGGCTTTGACCACATGCAGGCAGACTGCTTTATGGTCGATACAATCGCAATGCCGTTCAGCCTTAAAAAGCTTAAAAGAGCATTTACGCATTGGCAGAACGACCTTTACGGCAAGGCTTGGAATGCGCTGTATCTTGAAAATCACGACCACCCGAGAATTATCAGCCGCTACGGCAACGAAAAATTCCGTCGTGAAAGCGGTACAATGCTCGCTACTGCTTGCTTTATGCAGTCGGGTACTCCGTTTATTTATCAGGGTCAGGAAATCGGTATGCTCAACAACCACCTTGACGATATAAACGAGTTCAAGGATGTTGTTACCTTTAATAACCAAAAACTTTTTGCGAAATTCGGCATTAAGGGCAAGCGTTACCTTGACATTGCCAACAAGACAAGCCGTGAAAACGCACGCACTCCCGTTCAATGGGACTCAAGCGAATATGCAGGCTTCTCGACCGTCAAGCCGTGGTTTGGCGTAAACCCGAATTACACGGAAATCAACGTTGAAAACGAGGAAAAGGACCCCAATTCAATCCTCAATTTCTACCGTAAATTATTAAAGGTCAGAAAAGAAAACAAGATAATCATATACGGCGATTATAAGGAGCATTTTGCAGACAGCGACGTAATTTACTGCTATGAGCGTAATTACGAGGGTAAGCGTGCACTTGTGGTTTGCTCGTTCTCGGACGAAACCTTTACCTTCCACGCACCCGAAGAATTTGATTTGACAAAGGGCAAGATAATCCTTTGCAACTATGAAAATCCCGAGTCGAAGCGTAACGTCTGTGCGCTTCGTCCGTATGAGGCAAGAGTGTATTTGTATGAGTAAAAAAGAAATTAAAACAAATGTAATGCGTATTCTTGACAAGGAAAAGATCGCTTACAAGGCACATTCCTACGAACACGAGGAGGGCGTTGCGGTTGACGGCGTAAGCGTTGCAAAAATGCTCTCGCAAGACCCCGAAAGAGTGTTCAAAACCCTTGTTTTGCAAGGTAAGTCAAAGGCATTTTATGTGTTTGTCATCCCCGTCGAAAAGGAGCTTGACTTGAAGCTCTCCGCTGCGGCAGTCGGCGAAAAATCGGTCGAGATGATACACGTAAAGGACATAAATCAGATAACGGGCTATATCCGTGGCGGTTGCAGTCCTATCGGAATGAAAAAGCAATTTCCGACCGTTATCGATTCTTCCGCAGAAAACAAGGAGACAATAACCGTAAGCGGCGGAAAAATCGGCACGCAGGTCGAGCTCTCCCCTGCCGACCTTTCAAGGCTTGTCCGTGCGAAATACGCAGAGGTTACAACAAAATAAAATCGCAGTTAAAGCGAAAAAAAGCAACATTTAAGGCACCCTTTCAAAACGAAAGAGTGCCTTATTTTTATTGATGTTATATTTGTTTAAGTCTGCCGAGCTTTTTAATTCCGCCGCCGAAGAGGAAACCGCCGATAATCTTACCGAGACCTCTCCAGAACTTATCCTCATCAAGGATGAGAAGCAAGCCGTCAGCCATTTTCGGACTGAATATGCCGAAGCTCATTGAAATAAAGTTCTTAATGGGTGTCTGTACCGCTACTGCGCCCATCATTGTATCCTCGCCGAGCATCTTCAAAAGCTTTCTGTAAATTCTGCCGCCCCACTTGCCGTCTTTAGCGTCCTCAATGGTGTTGAGGTAATTAAGCGGCTGGCTCTTATCACGTACCGAAGAGGGAATTTCATGACCGAGAACAGCCGTGAATTCTTCGTCGGAAACATTCATAATGTCTGCGCCGTAGTATGACGGAGCCATCTTGTGATAATCGGGAACAGCGTAAGCAACTGTTGATTCAACGTTGAGCGAAGCCTCAAGTCTGATATCACGGCTTGACGCACCGACCAAAATCTTGAACTCGCCCGACTCAACCTGCCAATCGTGAGCGTCAACATTGTAGAACGCAAACGCACGCTTTTCAAGGTCGATTGAAACCTCTTTTTCCTCGCCTGCTTTAAGGAATACCTTCTTAAAGCCCTTGAGTTCTTTAACGGGTCTGTAAATTGTCGATTCAACATCGGAAACATAAAGCTCTGCAACCTCTGCACCGTCTCTTGAGCCTGTGTTCTTAACCTTAAAGGTAACGGTAACGGTGTCTGTGTCCTTTATGCTGTAATCCGACAGCTTAATGTCGCTGTATTCAAAGGTTGTGTAGGAAAGACCGTGACCGAACGGGAAACGAACTGCCTTGTTTGCGGTGTCGTAATATCTGTAACCTACATAAATACCCTCTCTGTACTCAACCGAAACGGGAGTGCCGGGGAAGTAGTTAGCGCTTGAATTGTCCTCAAGAGCGATGGGATATGTCTCCGAAAGCTTACCCGAGGGGTTAACGTCGCCGAAGAGAATATCGCAAACGGCACTGCCTGCCGCCTGACCTGTAAGGAACTCGTTGAGGATAGCGGGGACTTCGTCAGCCCACGGCATTTCAACCGAAGAGCCGCCCGAAAGTACAACTACAACGTTCTTGTTGACTTTAAGAACTTCCTCAACAAGTCTGTTGTGAAGCGGAGGAATACCGAGGTGCTTTCTGTCGTTACCCTCTGTCTCAAATTCGTCTGTAAGACCGATAAAGAGAACTGCAACCTCTGCATTCTTTGCCTTTTCAACAGCCTCTTTAACAAATGTATCGTCTGAAATCTTGTTCTTCTTTTCGGTTGAATAGCCCTGTGCATATTCAACGCTTACGCCCATTTCCTTAGTCATTGTGTCAAACGCATTGTCAAGGTCAATGGGGTTGATGAGTGATGAGCCTGCGCCCTGATAACGGGGCTTCTTTGCCATCTCGCCGATAACAGCGATTTTAGCGTCCTTTTTAAGAGGAAGAAGATTGTTGTCGTTCTTCATAAGCACCATACACTGACCTGCAATCTCTCTTGCAAGACGGTGATGCTCCTTCGGGTCATAGGTGTATTCGCCGAGTGTTGCAACCGACTTGTCAACCATATCAAGAATAAGGTCAACTGCGTGGTCGAGAACAGCGACGTCAAGCGAGCCGTCCTTTACAGCGTCGCAAATCTTCTGTGTGCCTGCGCCGCAGGATGAGGGCATTTCGATTTCCTGACCTGCGATAAGACCCGGAACTCTCTCGTTTTCAGCACCCCAGTCTGTTACGACAAGGTTTTCATAGCCCCAATCGTCACGGAGAACGTCTGTAAGAAGCCATTTATTTTCTGCGCAATAATGACCGTTAAGTCTTTCATAAGCGCACATTATTGTCCACGGCTGAGCCTTTTTAACGGCAATTTCAAACGGGCGGAGATAAACCTCACGAAGCGTTCTTTCGTCCGCTACGGTGTTGACGGTCATACGTCTTGTCTCCTGATTGTTTGCGGCATAGTGTTTAAGCGATGTGCCTATGCCCTTTGACTGAACGCCGTTGATAAACGAAGCTGCCATCTCGCCTGCAAGCTCGGGATCCTCCGAGAAATACTCAAAGTTTCTTCCGCAAAGAGGCGAACGCTTAATGTTAGTACCCGGTCCCAAAAGAATTGAAACTCTTTCTTTTCTGCACTCGTCGCCGAGAGCCTCGCCCATTCTTCTGATAAGGTCTGTGTCCCATGAGCAAGCCGTAGCCGACGCCGTGGGGAAGCAGATAGCCGGAACGCCCTTAAGAAGGTCTGTTTCGCCCTTCTTTGCAGCATCGGGATCGCCCTTTTTACGAATACCGTGAGGTCCGTCGTTAAGGCTTACCGATTTAATACCCAAACGGTCAACGGGCTGGCTGTGCCAATAATCAAGTCCGTCGCACATGCTCGCTTTTTCTTCAAGCGTCATTTTTGCGATTAAGTCTGCGTGTTTTAATGCCATATGTATCCTCCCTTAATAAACGAAAACGATTTTATTTTCGTAGTATATAATAAAACAAAATCAACATTCTTGCAAGGGTTTTCAAGACATTTCTATCGGATTTGTACAAAAACAACGGAAATTTATTATAAAAAAATCGGGAACGCACCAAAGCAAGTGCGCTCCCGTCAAAATTTCTTATTCAAAATATCATAGGCTCAAGCTGTTTACCCGTCAAAGCGTTTTTAAGCGTTTCGGGTATCTTTTCAAAATCCGCAACCGTCGAATTCGGTTTGTTTATGCAGTCGTCCTGCCTTAAAGGCACAAAATACATATTTTTCGAATTCATAAGTAAGCCGATATTTTTAGCCGATGCGCCGAGTGCATCATTTGTCGAAACGGCGATAATAACAGGTCTGTTATTTCTCAAATGTGCTTTCACGGCAAGCGTAACCGAGGTGTCGGTTATTCCGTTTGCAAGCTTTCCGAGCGTGTTACCCGTGCAGGGTGCGACAACGAGTGCGTCAAGCATTTTTTTAGGACCTATCGGCTCGGCTGAAAAAATCGTGTGTATAATTTCGTTGCCCGTGATTTCGGAAATTTCGTCCGTAAAAGCCTTTGCCTTTCCGAAACGGGTATCGGTTGAATATGCATTTTGCGACATTATCGGGATAATGTTATATCCCATCTCCTTTAGGACGGACATTTGCGGGATAACCTTAGAAAATGTGCAGAACGAGCCGCACATTGCAAAGCCCACATTTACCATTTACCTACCTCCTGAACAAATACTCTCTATTCTGTCCGCTATAAGAGCGCCTGCCTGCCTCGGACAGTATTTGCCGGGCAATGACAATGCTCTGATAAGCTTTATTGAAAAGGCTTTCGCCGTATTTTCGTCTGCTCCGAACGGTGCGGAGGCAATATCGACAATAACGGTGGATTTATCCGCTTCGGACAAAACCTTTTCGTTGAGTATTAAGGCGGGTACGGTATTGATAACAAGCCGATAATCCTTGATTTTATCGGGAAGAGCGTCAAGATAAAGGAAGCTGTAATTTTTATCCTTTGCCTCTTTTTCTGCTTTCTCGCTTCTTGCACATATAGAAAAATCGCAATTCTCTGCACACAATAAGTCTGCCGTCGCCCTCGCCGTTCTGCCGAAGCCCGTTATTAAAGAACGCATATTGTGAAAATCAATATCATTTTCCGAAAACACGTTCAAAAGAGCCTTTGCGGTAAGTACGGCGTTTTCATTTATCATTTCGCCGTCATAGTAGTCAAAAACCGCAACGCCCTTTTTAATAAGCTCGGCTTTTAATTGAGGACTGACAATTCCGCCTATAACCGTGTCGCCCTTTTCAAGGCAGGAAGCAAGCGTTTTGAGACTTATCGGCTCTCTTTCGCAATTCATATTTATATTTACGCCGTCCCGACTCACAGGAAGCGGAAGAACAACCGTTTTGCCGTTTTCCGTGTGTGATAAGAGCTCCGCTTCGCTCTTACATTCACAAACGGAAAAGCCCTTGTCGGACAGCTGCGGTTTTACCCATTCAAAGCGTTTATCGCCGCCGAGAATAATTATATTTTTCTTTTCCATACGGCATACCTCCGTCTTAATTCTACAATACATTCTATGAAAAGAAAACATTTATTGTGCCAATCGGTAAAATAGTGTTTGAATTTTTCTGATTTTGCAATATAATATAATGTATAAAATATAAAATAATTTAAGCAGGTATTATATATGAGTAATATTTCCGAAGTTTTAAGAAACGCAAAAAGAATACATTTTATCGGCATAGGCGGAAGCGGTATGTGCCCTCTTGCCGAAATTCTCCACGCAAAGGGTTATTCGCTTCAAGGCTCGGACAACAACGAGAGCTCAATCGTCGAGCGTATTCGCAAGCTCGGCATCCCCGTTATGATGGGTCAAAAAGCAGAAAACATAAAGGGTGCGGATATGATAGTTTATTCCGCCGCAATTCAGCGTGGAAACGAAGAGCTGGAGGCTGCACTTGCAAGCGGTATTCCGACCTTTACGAGAGCAGAGCTTTTCGGCGAGGTAACGAAGCATTTTGACAACTGTATCGGAATTTGCGGAACTCACGGCAAGACGACCACAACCTCAATGACCGTTCAGGCAATGCTCTCGGCTGACCTTGATCCGTCGGCGGTTATAGGCGGCAAGCTTCCGCTTACGGACAGCTACGGCAGAGTCGGAAAGAGCGATACAATCGTCTGTGAGGCGTGCGAATATGTCGATACATTTTTGCACCTTTTCCCGAATGTTGCGGTTATCCTCAACATTGACGAGGATCATATGGAATACTTCAAAACGCTTGACAATCTTATTTTGAGCTTCCGTAAATTTGCCTGCCTTGCCAAAAGTGCGGTAATTTACAACGGCGACGACGAAAACACCCTGAAAGCCGTTGAGGGTATCGAGGGCAAGGATATGATTTCGTTCGGCTTCTCCGACAAAAACGATTACTACGCCGAAAATATCGAGTCTATAAACGGCGCATACACTCGCTTTGACGTTATGTATAAGGGCAAAAAGCTCGGCAGGCTTTCTCTTGCAGTCCCCGGTGTTCACAATATTTTGAACGCTCTCGCCGCAATCGCAAGCGCAATATATTCGGGCGCAAAATTCGAGGATTGCATTGAGGGACTTGAAAGCTTTACGGGTGCAGGCAGACGCTTTGAAAAGCTCGGCACCTACGGCGGAATTGATTTTATAGACGATTACGCTCATCATCCGGCAGAGCTCAAGGTTACGCTCGAAGCGGCTATGAAATTGGGCTACAACACCGTGTGGGCGGTATTCCAGCCGTTTACCTATTCAAGAACAGTCTTGCACTTTGACGAATTTGTGGACGTTCTCAAAATCCCCGACAGGTGCGTTATGACCGAGATTATGGGCTCAAGAGAGACGAACACCTATGGAATTTACACCTCGCAGTTAGCCGAAAAAATTCCGAATTCCGTTTGGTTCAACACTCAAAAGGAGGTTGCCGATTACGTTGTTAAAAACGCAAAGCCGGGCGACCTTGTACTTACAATGGGCTGTGGAGATATTTACAAATCGGCTCATATGATGATTGATATGTTAAAAGAAAAAGAAGCAAAATAATCCTTATATACAAAACGGAGTAGCTTGAAAAAGCTACTCCGTTATTTTTATTTAAGCTCTTTTTTCCTAAGTCTTTGATAGATAAAGAAAGCTGCGACGGCGGTCAAGCCTTCTGCGACGGGGAAAGCGAAGAACACGCCCTGTGCGCCCATTATTTTACTCAAAGCATAAGCCGCAGGAATGATAATCATAGCATACCGTAAAAATGATACGACAAGCGATTCAATTCCTTTTCCGAGAGCCTCAAGCACACCGCAGCAGGTAACGGACATTGCCGAGAATATGAAACCTGTGCAGATTATGTGAAGTGCCTTGACGCCGATTTGCACCGTGTCGGGATTTTCCGTGAAAAGTCCTATCATTTTGTCGGGAATGATAAACGAAAGTGCAACACCCAACGCCATAATGCCCGAGGTCAACGCAAGAGACGTGTTAAAAATCTTGCGAACTCTGCCGTTTTCGCCTGCACCGTAGTTGAAGCTGACAAGCGGTCTGATGCCCTGAATAATGCCGTTCGCCGAAAGATAAATAAAGGTCTGAAGCTTATAATACGCACCGAGTACAAGCACATATTTATCCGAGAACGCCGCCAAAATTCCGTTGAGCGAGGAAATGAGAACTGACGGCAACGCCATATTGAGCGAAGCGGGTATGCCGACCAAATAAAGCTTTTTCATAAGCTCTTTATTAAAGCTGATATTTCTTTTTGAAAACGATACGGGCAACGGAGAAATGATAAGAGCCGCAACGTAAGCCAAAAGCGTTACGCTCTGTCCGATTCCCGTAGCGTATGCCGCACCCGACATTCCCATTTTAGGACAGCCTAATAAGCCGAAAATCATAATCGGGTCAAGCACGATATTTGTTATAAAGCCGAGCAGCATACAAACCATTGTGCTATTCATTCTGCCGACTGCCTGAAACACCTTTTCAAGCGAAATGCCGAGCATAATCACTACCGAAAACAAGAACGCCCTGTTTGCATAGGCAAGTCCCATCTCGATTAACGCTTCGTCATTTGTGTACAGCGACAAAAACCAACGCATACCCAAAATGCAAATTATCATAAGCAAAACGCCGTGCACCGCACTCAAAAGCAAGCCCGTTACAGCCGCTTCGTCGGCTTCTTTTTTTCTGCCTGCACCGAGGCAATAGGCTATTCTTGCATTCATACCTATTCCGAAGCCGACCGCAATCGCCGTCATAAGACTTTGCACGGGATAGACAAGCGAAAGTGCCGTCATTGCGTCCTCGCTTATCTTTGCGACAAAGTAGCTGTCAACGATATTATAAAGCGAATTTACCGCCATTGACACCACCATAGGCAGCGACATTGAAATAACAAGCGGTAAAATTTTCTTTTCCTTCATAAAATTATTATCCATCTCTTACCTCACAACAAAAAAGCCACACAGAGCATCTCTGCGTGGCGAAAAAAGATTTCTCTTGAAAAATCCACTCCCGTTAGGGTTTTGTGCTAAAGATGATAACATAAGAAGCGTATTGTGTCAACCTAAAATATGCGATTGCTTATTGCATAGGTTATATTTTTCTGTTAAAATGATTAAATGAAAAAAGGGGGGGTAACATTATGGAATCAAGATTAAATCCGTCCGCTAAAAATAAGGCACTCGGTGTTTTGCTTTTAATTTTGTCGGTGTTCGGCTTTCTGATATTCGCCCACCGCCTTTCGTGCTATGTTTACGAATACGATCCGCAGTACAGTCCCGTGGATTACGGAAAATACAATATTCTTTCCTACTTCACAGTGCAGTCAAACTTTTTCTGCTATGTTTACCTGCTGTTTGCGTCGCTCGGAATTTTCGGATGCAAAAGAGCGCAAAAAATCGGCTTCAACCCGACCTTCGGCGCATTGATCACGGTGTATGTCCTGATTGCAGGCATAACCTATTGCGGCGGTATTCCGCTGGGTATGACACCGCCGTCTAAATGGGATACGGCAATTCACTCGATGTCGAGCTTTATACAGATTTATTATCATATGATAATGCCCGTCGTTGTGCTCGTTTTGTGGTTTTTCCCGTTCAACAATAAAAAAATAGGCAAAAAATGCCTTGTGCTTTCGGGAATATATCCGCTTGTGTATTCAATATTTTCAATGATACGGGGTGCATATTCCGACCCGCAATATTACCCTTACCCGTTCTACAATCCCGAATTTATATGGGGTCTGTTCTTCGGCGACAAACCGATAAATCTCCCTGCGGCATACGGAATTATCTCGGTAATGCTCGTTTTCGGAATTTTGCTTTTTGTCGGCGTAACAGCAATAATCGTATCAATACATAATAAAAGAATAAGGAACTGAAAAAAATGGAGCTTTCACTCAACGGAAAATGGCAATTCAGGGAATGTAACACGGATAAATATTATCCTGCAACGGTCCCCGGCTGTAACTTTTTAGATTTAATCGACAACAAAATCATCGAGGACCCGTTTATAGGTCTTAACGAAAAGGACGCTGACTTTGTCGGCAAAAAAGATTGGGAATACAAAAGGACTTTCACTCTCGACGAAGAGCAGCTCGGAAGCGACGATATTATTCTCTCCTGCAAAATGCTCGACACTATATGCGATATTTTCATAAACGGCGAGAAAATCGGAAGTGCCGACAACTGCTTTATAAATCACGAATTTTCCGTTAAAGACTACCTTAAAAACGGCGAAAATGAAATTAAAATAATTTTCTATTCACCGGTAAACTATGTTGAAAAAATATACAAGAAAGAGTCTGCGCCGCCGAACAGCAACGGTCAAAACGGAATTGTGCACATCCGCAAGCCGCAGTCTCATTTCGGCTGGGATTGGGGTCCCGTTTTACCGCCGAGCGGAATATCCGACGATATAAGCCTTGTTTTCATAAACGGCGCACGAATTACCTATCTTTCCGCAAAGCAGGTTCATTCCGACGGCAGAGTTACGGTTAAATTAAGCAAAGAAACGGAAAAATATGCCGACAACATCGAATGTGAATTGAGCGTTATTTCCCCCGACGGCACAGTTTTGAAAAAAGACGGCGAGAGTGCCGATTTTATAATAGAAAACCCCGAGCTTTGGCAAACCTATGAGCTTTCACGCAAGGAAAAGCAACCGCTTTACACCGTCAAAGCCGTTTTGAAAAGGGACGGAAAAACCGTTGACTCCTACGAAAAGAAAATCGGACTTCGCACCCTGTACCTTGACAGAAGCCGAGACGAATACGGCTCAAATTTCAAATTTGTGTTAAACGGCGTTCCGCTTTTCATAAAAGGCTCAAACTACATTCCGCCAGACTCGTTTATTACAAGATTTGACGGGAAGCAGCTTGAAAAAATGCTCAATGCCGTCAGATTTTCAAATATGAATATGCTTCGTATTTGGGGCGGCGGCTTCTACGAAAGCGACGAATTTTACTCAAAATGCGACGAGATGGGTATTCTTCTGTGGCAGGATTTTCAGTTTGCCTGTCAGGCGTACCCGTTCTTCAGGGAGAGCTTTCTTGAAAACGTCAAAAAAGAAATTAAATACAACGTCAAGCGTCTTTGCGACCATCCGTCGTTGGCTCTTTGGTGCGGAAACAACGAAATCGAGGAAATGCACAACGGCTGGATGCTTATGAAGGACTATGTTGCTTGGACGGAAAAGTTTTTCTATGAAATTCTTGAGCCCGAACTTAGAAAATACGACCCCGACACCTCATATATCCCCGGCTCGCCCTGCGGAGTATCGCACAACAAGGGCGTTGACTGCGACAATGTGGGCGACACGCATCTTTGGGCGGTTTGGCACGGCTTGAAGCCTATGACGTTTTACCGCAAAAGGATGACAAGATTTTGCTCGGAATTCGGCTTTGAAAGTCTGCCCGATATAAAGACCGTCAGGAAATTTGCAGGCGACGGCGAATTGTCGCTTTCAAGCGAAGTTTTCCTCTCGCACCAAAAATGCCTTAACGGCAACGATAAAATGATATACTACATTGCCTCTCGCTTCAATCTGCCGAAAAAATTTGAGGATTACATATATCTTTCACAGATAACGCAATCGGAGTGTATCGAGGACGCAACCGAGCATTGGCGCAGGAACAGGGGCAGGTGCAACGGCGCTATGTATTGGCAGTTCAACGACTGTTGGCCTGTATGCTCTTGGGCAAGCTATGATTATTACGGCAATTACAAGGCTTTGCAGTATTGCGCAAGGAATTTCAACGCACCCCTGACCGTATCCGCCGAGGACTCAAAGAACGGCGTAAAATTGTTCGTGTTAAACGATTTTGACGGCGAAAAATCGGTTCGTGTCGAGTACAGCGTGTTTGATTTCAACAAGGAAATTTCGGTCTGCTCGGGCGAAAAAAGTTTGACCGTGCCTGCTCTTTCAAGCACGCTCGCTTTCGACCTTAAAAATTCAGAACTACTTAAAGGCTCGGGCAAGCACAGTGCCGTAATGCGTATAAAGCTTTTTGAAAACGGCATTTTGACAGCCGACAGAACGCTTTTGTTCGACAAGGAAAAGAAAATGCGCTTACCCTCGGCAAAAATTGAAATGCACATTTCGGAAACGCCGTCGGGACTTGAAATAAAGCTCAAAAGCGACCGCTATGCCCGACTTGTAAAGTTGGAAAGCAGTATTTCTCAAGAGCCGTTCTCGGACAATTTCTTCGACCTCTTCCCGAACGAAGAAAAGACGGTCAAAATAGGAAAAGACAGCCGCTTCAGCCTTTTGGAGCTTAAAGACAGCATATCCGTAATGAGCCTTTGCAACGTCAAAAGGGACGGCAATCCGTTTACGGCAATCAAGAATAAAATAAAGGTTTTGACCTCGCCCATAAATATCGGAAACGCCGTGTGGCACGGACGAATTCAAAAGGATATTGATTTAGACTGACAACGGGGGAAAAGTATGAAAATAACGCTTCGCTCGCCAAAGAAAATGCAGGTAGTCAAGGGCTTCGGCACGTCGTCGTGCTGGTGGAGCCAATATTGCGCAGGTAACGCCGCAAACGAGCTTTCCGAACTGCTTTACGGCAAGGATGGGCTCGGACTCAACATTTACCGCTACAATGTCGGCGGCGGCTTCGACCCCGACAACAACCGTGTGGAAAATATGTGGCGCAAAACAGAAAGCCTTTATGACTTCGACAAGCTAAAGGAAACGGGAAAGTATAATTTCAACAGCGACCGCACCGCAAGAGAGTTTATGAAGCTCTGCCTTGAAAAAGGGTGCATTGACACGGTAATTCTTTTCGCAAACTCTCCGCATTGGTCGCAGACCTCGACGGGTCAGAGCTCGGGCGGTCTTTTGCCGCACACCTGCAACCTGCCGAAAATGAATTACAAAAAATTTGTAAGCTATATGCTCGACATTGCAGAGGAATTTATAAGCGAGGGCATACCCGTAAAATACATAAGTCCCATAAACGAGCCGCAATGGCAATGGGGCGGTGCTTCCGTCTGGCAAGAGGGCTGTCATTATGAATGCGAAGAGGTTTTAGAAGTTTTTCATCTATTTGCCGAGGAGATACTCAAGCGTGGCACTCCCGTATTGCTCTACGGCCCCGAAAGCGGAGAAATGCTCGGCGAAACCAAGCGATATATCGAGGCTCTTGCAAGCGATGAGACAATCAAAAAGGTAATGCCCGTTTTTGCCTATCACTCCTATCATTCCGACAATTCCCCCGAGACAAGAGTTGTTTTCAAAAATGAAATCGTCAAAGCACATCCCGAATTTCGCTTTGATATGAGCGAATGGTGCGAGCTTCCAAACAAAAGCCCCACGGACTGCGTAAAAGCCACCCTTATAACCGCAAGGATAATCGGACAGGACTTTATTCTCGGAGGCTGTGAAAGCTGGACCTCATGGGTTGCGGTAAACCAATTCTCCGTCAAGGAGGACGGCAAGGATTATTCCGACGGACTTTTCTCGGCAACTAACTATTTCAGCGAATATAAAAAAGCCAAGCGTTATTATGCACTTGCTCACTATTCAAAATTTATCCCCGTGGGCTCAGTATGCCTTGATAACCTGACCGTTCCCGAGAATGATAACGGGCTAAACGCCTTTTCGTTCCTCACTCCCGACGGAAAAACCGTTACGGTAATCGTAAACGAAAAGGAGCAGACCGAAATTTCCTTTGACGGAGATTTTTCTAAAATGCAGGTCGTTCTCACGACAGAGGAAAGGCAATTTGCCACGGTTTATGACGGAACGTACAAAAGCACGCTGACGCTTCCCGAAAATTCACTCGCAACCGTGATAACAGAATAAGCATATATAACATCAAAGCCGCTCAATTTGGGCGGCTTATTTTCTGTTTTTTACAAAAAAACCAGCGATTTTTATTGTAATTTATGACAAATTCACATATATTTTGTTATACACTTTCAACGAAAATCAACACGAAATCCGTTTTATGTTGAAAACAATTTCAAAATTATGGTAAAATGTTTTATTATAAAGTATTGTCAGGGGGAGAAAATATGGAAGAAAAGAAAACCACCCTTGCAGGTAAAATCAAGTGGCTCTTCGGCGAGATAAAAGAGCATTGGAACACACCTGCCGAGGGAAAATATGTTCCTTACAAGGAATATCTTGACATTTGGCTTGCCGTCGGCAGTAACTACTCGGGCACAAAAACGCTCGAATACATATCGTTTGCCGCAGGCTGCTATCTGATAATGTATCATTATCAGCTGCCATATGTTGCGTTTTCCGCAATCACGCTTATAAATATGCCGCTTCAAAAGCTGTGGGATATTCTCGGCTGGATAATCAATGACAACCTCGGCTTTTTGCCAAAGAAAAAGGAACGGGCGCTGTACACAGTCTATTTCTGTTCGATAGCGATAGGCATATTCCTTATGGCGTTCAACTTCTCGGCATATCTCAATCCCCAAAACGCCGTCGTTGCGGCATTGAACTCCATACGAGGCGTATCAGCCGCTTCGGCTATAAAAATGCTCGGCACGCACATACTCTGGAACGGCTGGGCAGGCGCAAGAAATATCTTTTGGCGTAAAAAGCTTGTTCCGAAATTCGGCAGATACAAATATTTTCTCTATTGCGACGTTGTGCCCAAGTGCATAATGGTAGTGCTCATAGGCTGGCTTCCCGTTTACAATATTGCAAACGTGGTTACAAGAGTATGGGTGGCAAACGCTCTGTTCTCGCTTTATAATCTGTTCGGCTTCAGCAACTGCCTTGAAACCTGCACGCAGAACATCAGCCCGAATATGCGTGAGAGAATACTTGTCCGCACCTACCCCTTAAAGCTTTCGCATCTTCTCAACTCGATAATGGTGCTTGTAATTCCTATGGCAATCGGCTTCTTAAAGGACGAGTGGGCTGATATCAATGTGTATAAATACGTTATCCCGATAATTTTCATAACCTTTGCTGTTCTTACAATGATATTCTCCAACAGAATTAAGGAGAGAATACCTCAACCGCCGATAGAGAAGAAAATTCAAATCAACTTCTGGGACGGCATTTTCGGCGTAATGCGCAACAAGTACAAGTGGATAATGAACATAATCGGACTTCTCGATTCGCTCGGAAACGGTATGCTTGCGTTTACAACGATAGTTTATCTCTACACCTTCCGTCTGAGCGGTCTGTCCTACGGTCTTTTGATTTCGCTCATATCCTTTGCGGGAACTCCGCCCGATTTCTTTACGCCGTATTTCATAAAGAGATTTTCATATAAGCAAATTATGGTTTTCTATTACCTTACCCGTGCGTTAGGCTACGGAATTGTTGTCGGTGCTATTATTCTCTGCGGCGACAATGTAACGCTCTGCGGTATAATCTGCTGCGTCATACTCTTCCTGCTTGAAGCGACAAAGACAATTCCGATGGCGGTACATCACGATATGGAAATTCGTATCAACGACTATCAAATGTACCTCTCGGGCGAACGTCTTGAAAGCTTCCAGGGCATTTTCGGCTGGTTCACAAGCCCCATAACGACGCTTGTCGGACTTATTATACCGATACTCATACTTAAATACGGCTTTAACAGTAACTGGGATGTGCTGTTTATCGACTCTGCAAGGGTCAAAATAATCGTAATACCGATACTTTTCGACATTGCAGGCTATATACTTATGACCCTGCCGTTTATCTTCTGGGATTACGACAGCGAAAAGCAAAACAAGGTTATTCAGGTGCTCAAGCGAAGAGCCGAGGTAACCGAAAAGAGTGCCGAAAAAGACGGCGAGTCCGTCGCAGGCAGCTTTATAGGATAACGGGGGTGTGAGGATATGAAAAAAGAAAAAACCAAGCCCGAAGAGGTAAAGGAGGAAATCCTCGACATTCCCGAGGACGAAATATGGACATATAAAATCGACGGTCTTGCAGCACCGAAGATAAACGCTTCATACAAGGACAAAAAGCTTGCAAAGGCAATGTTTATTGTGTTTATGGTGGTTGCGATATTCGTGTCGCTGTTTTTCTCGGTGCGTGCGCTTCTCAACACGGGCGACCTTGAATACAACCGCCTTGAAAACGGCAGCTATCGGCTTAAACAGTTTTCAAACAACGGCTCGATAGTCAGCTTTACCGTTGACAACGTTGCAACGCTTAACTACGACGCTTCGGACACCAACACGCTTCTCGGCAGCGGAGACAAGGTAAACGACGGCATCGTCTATGACGAGAGCAAAAAGGTGTCGGCGATACACGAATTTGCCTTTAACTGCGACGGTCAGCTTCAAACGGTTTATATCGGCGCAGGCGTTACCGAAATTGACGAAAAGGCTTTTTATTCCTGCTGGGCGCTTCAGCGTATCATAGTTGACGAGAACAATCCAAGCTACTGCGACATTGACGGCGTTCTGTACAACAAGGATAAAACTGAAATAATCTGCTATCCCATAGATCACGACCGTTATTTAAGGCTTAAAACGGGCTATGCACATATGGAAAACGGAGAACAGGTCTCCGACCTTGTTGATGACAGCGGTGCGGCTATGGAAGAACTTTGGGGCACTACCGAAAAATACGACGAGGCTTATTTTGAGCAGTACAACAAGGATGTACGCACCTATGTTATTGCCTCGACCGTTACAAAGATAGGTCCTCTCTGCTTTAACTACGCAAACCTCACGGACGTATATATTCCCGAGGGTGTAAAGGAGATAGGAACGCTCGGCTTTTTCGATGCAGGAAACATCAGAAATATTTATTCCTACAAAACCGACACGGAAAATTTTGACCCGTCATACAAGGCAGTGGAAGGCTTTTCGCTTGTCTATCCGTCCTTGCCGGAGGGACTTGAAAAAATCGGCTCCGACTGCTTTACCAAGGACAGAGGTCTCAGCTATATGTATATTCCCGAAAGCGTTACCTACATAGGACACCACGCCTTTTGGGGTGCTGTTTACAAGAGCGACGGCAAGCTTATAGGAATTTCAGAAATGAACGTTGCCGCAAGCGAGGAGAGCTTTGCGAACACACAGCTCGGCAAGCCGTGGCTTCCGAAATATGACTATATGCTTTTCAAGAAAAATATAACGGTAAACTATTCGGCAGAAAGAGCGACACTCGAAGAATTGTAGAAAACCGAATAACAGTATATAAATTATCACCCCGACAGTATTGCCTGTCGGGGTTTGTTATGATTATTTTTCCTAATTTGATATAATCCCATAATGACAGCCACACGGTAGGGCAGGGCGAGCCTTACTGTGTTTGATATTAACTTACGCCCGTCGCTTACGCCTCGTATTTTTCTGCCTGCAAGGTAAACATTTTGGCGTATGTGCCGCCACGGCTCATCAATTCCTCGTGCGAGCCGGACTCGATGATTTCGCCGTTTTCCATAACGTAAATTCTGTCGGCGATCACGGTCGTCGAAAGCCTGTGCGAAATGAAAATTACCGTCTTGTGCTCGGAAGCCTCGGTCATTGCTCTGTTAAGATTATATTCCGCAATCGGGTCGAGATTTGCCGACGGCTCGTCGAGAATTACATACGGGCACTCCTTATAAAACGCCCTTGCAATGGCAATTTTTTGCGCCTCGCCGCCCGAAAGCATTGCGCCGTCGTCGTCAAACTCCCTCAAAAGCTCTGTATCGACACCGTTTTTAAGCGGCTTTGTAAATCCGCTGTGCTTGAGCGCCTGACATACCCTTTCGGAATCAAAATTTTCATCAAGGGCAACATTTTCGCCCACCGAACACGCAAAGGTCTGAAAATCCTGAAACACCGCCGCAAACCTTGCACGGTGCGAGGCTACGGTAACATTCTTTATATTTTCGCCGTCTATGAGAATTTCGCCGTCTGTGGCATCGTAAAGCCTCAAAAGCAGGTTGGTGAGCGTTGTTTTTCCTGCTCCGTTGAAGCCGACAAGCGCAATTTTTTCATACGGCTTAATTTCAAGATTTATATTTTTGAGCGTGGGCTTGTCGTTGCCGGGATAAGTAAACGACATATTTTTGACCGTTATCGTCTTGGGCTCGGTAATTTCAGCCGTATTTTTGCCGTCCTTAATTTTGAAATCGCTCTTTAGGAACTCACGGTATTTTTCAATCATCTTTGCCCTCTCCGAGAACACTGCACTTGCCCATACCATAAGGAAATTGAGCGAAATGGCTATCGAATACGCACCGTTAAAGGTTGCGACAAAATCGCCTGCCGACAAAGTTTTGTTAACTATTACCTGATAGCCGAGATACAGCGGCAGTATAAGCATAAAGCCGAGCGCCTGAACGCCGATATGCTGAACACAGTAGCAAACTGAAATTTTCTTCCAATACTTTGCCTGATTTGCTATTACGTCATCCGCCGCATCGTTGTATCGGTCGAAAAGCAAGGGGGAAATGTCGTTCATACGCACTTCCTTTGCGTAGTCCTGCAAATAGAAAATCCGCTGAAAATAGTCGCTTCTGCGGTGGAACTTCGTGTTATCTATACGTCTGCCCATCTGATAGTCGGCTATTTTACCGCTAAGCGGCAGGAAAAGCAAAATCGCCGCCAAAATAATTACAAGGCACACGGGGTCGATAGTCAGAATTACCGCCGCAACAGCCGCCAGAGAGATTATATTGCCGACATAGCTCTGCACAATTCCCAAAAGTCCCTGAATATTGTCCGAGGACGACTCTATTGTCAAAATAAAATTGTTGTAAAAATCGGGGTCGTCATAGCTTTCGAGGTCAAGCAAATGCGCCTTTTCGTAAAGCGTTTTGTTGAGCCTGAAATACAGCCTCTCCTTTGCGGCGTTCCAATAGAACTCCCTGTAAAGCAATACGGCAATCCTGCTTAAAACGATTACAAGCGCAATGATGATAACCGCCTTGTAAATTCTACCGAGGTTTTCGCCCTGCGCCACTACGTCGATTATGTATTTTATGCCGATTACGCTTATCAGCCTTTGCGGTAAAAGCCTCAAAGTACCCGATAATATGTCGCCGATTACAAGCCCCGGCGAGAGCTTGAACATAAGCCCCAAAAAGTACATTATGTTTGAAAACACCGAGTGCTCGGTTTTGTTTTTCTTTGCTTTAAGCATTGCCTTCGCCCCCTTCTCTGCGGTAAGCGGAAGCTTGCAGGGTAAACATCTCGCAGTATTTGCCCTTGTTCTCCATCAATTCCTCGTGCGTACCGCTTTCGATTATTTTTCCGTCTCCGATTACAAGCACCCTGTCCGAAAGTGCTGCGGACGAGAACCTGTGTGAAATGAAAATTACCGTTTTACCCTTTGTTGCGGCAATAAGATTTTCATACATCTCATATTCTGCGACAGGGTCGAGTGCCGACGACGGCTCGTCGAGAATTGCTATCTCATAATCGCTTGCAAAAAGCCTTGCAGTCGATACCTTTTGATTTTCGCCGCCCGAAAGACCTGCTCCGTCCTCGTCAAATTCACGGGTAAGCACCGTATCGCCGCCGTTCGGAAGCGACTGCGTTTTCTTCCACACCCCTGCCTGCTTGAGTGCTGTCTGCGCCTTTTGCTTGTCCTCTTCGGTACATTCATGGCACATTACGTTTTCATAGACCGATATTGCAAAGTTTTTATAGTCCTGAAACACCGTCGCAAACGAGCTGCGAAGCGAGGACAGCGTGTACTCTTTTATGTTCACGCCGTTATATAAAATTTCGCCGTCTGTGACATCGTAAAAACGAAGCATAAGCTTGACAGCTGTCGATTTTCCTGCGCCGTTTATGCCGACGACGGCAACCGTCTCTCCTTTGTTTATCTTAAACGAAATGTTTTCAAGCGTGTTTTTCTTTGCGCTCGGATAACGGAAGGTTACATTGCGAAATTCAAGGCTTTCAAATTCGCCTGCCTGCATATTTCCGTCCTTTATGCTCGGCTCAAAGTCGAAAAAGTCCTTGAGATTTTGAAAATACAGAGCCATCTGCGTCATTTCATCGAACGCCTCCGCAATATCGAGCGTTGCCTCCCTGACCGTTGAAATTGACGATACAACGACCGAGAAGCCCGAAACGGTCATACTGCCGCCCTTTACGAACTTATAGCCTGCATACGCATATGTGCCGATTATCGGGATAAACTCCGAAAACAGCGAGCTTACGATACTGTACAAAAACAGCTTCACACCGTAGCTTTTGAGAATTTTTACATTAGCCGCAACAGCCGCCTCAAATCTTCTCATCATAACCGAGAAAATGTTTGACGTCCTCATATCCTTTGAAAAATCCTTTAGGAACACCGTGCGCTGTATGTACGCCTTTGTGCGGTTGTTGCCCGTCATTTCAAGATCTCTTTTGTAAACCGCCTTGCTCTTGAAAATTTCGATAACGAACACAAGGGCAATCGGCAAAAGGAACAGCAAATACACTGGGCTTATCGCCGTAACCGTGCCGATAACAAGCAGCAGCGATACCATTCCGCTGACAACAAGCGCAACATCATAGCAGATTATATCAAAATATCCTGCCGACATAATGAGCGTGGCACGCTGATATTTGTCGTAAAATTCGGGGCTCTCATAGCAGCCGACGTCAAGGCTTATAGCCTTTTGGAAAACCATATTGTTGAGAACCTTTAACACATTTTTTGTCGCAACCTGCCTTATGTACGCCGCCACCCACGAAATAATCTTTGTCGCTGCGGCAATGGCGAAAAACAGCAACAAATCACGCACATATTCCCTGAATTCTGCGCCTCGGTCAAACAGCGAGAGCAGTACCTTCAAAAAGAGTATGCTTTGAATGTAGCGCACAAAAATATCGTCGAAAATATAGCTTACAAGATAGCTTATAAGCAGCCGTTTGTCGGCTTTGCACACAAGACGCAGGGCATAAATAACATTTTTGAACACGGGAACTTTTTCATTCTCGTGAAGCTTAATATACCTCATAATTCCTCCCAAAATAAATAAAAAAAGCGCTGCCGAAGCTCCGACAGCGCCAATACACCCATAAATAACAAAAAGTTAAATCGCAAGAATGGGATAATGCGTCCTCTCGGGGCAGAAAATATTATAAGAATCCATTGGTAAATCCGTATAAAGTCTGTTTCTTGAATAGTTGTTAATCATTTTTCTGCCTCCTTTTTGTAAATTTTTGTTACGTAACAAAATACAGAATAGCACACCGAACGCACACTTGTCAACAAAAAAATACGGAGATGTCGAAAAACACCTCCGTAAAACCGTTATAAAGCCGTTTAAGCCTCTTCCTTTGTGCCTCTGCGCTGCTGAAGAACCTTTGAAATTTCCTGCTTTTTCTCGCCCACAATGTCGTATTTGAACATCGGGATAATCGAGAGAAGTGCAAGAATACCCGGTACTGCCGTGTATGCAAAGAAAATCATATCCTTTGTAGCTGCGGTAAAGCCCGTAGCCGTGCCTGCGTTAATTTGTGCAAGCGTGTCGGCATAGCCCGAGAGCTGAACGAACACAAGTCCGAGCGCCGTACCGAGAGCCAAGCAGACCTTGATTGTAAGAGTGAGGATTGAATAAGCCGCACCCTCCATTCTCTTGCCTGTTTCGTACTCGTAGTAGTCAACGGCATCTGCGGTCATAATCATCGGCATAAGCGTAACCGCACCGAACTGAAGTCCGATAAGGAAAAGCGAAATATAGAACAAAACGGTAAGAACCGTATTTTCAGGACTTCTAAACCAAAAATGACCGATTACAAATGAGAATATCGAAGCCGCAAAGCCGTAAACCGAGAGCAAAATATACGCTCTTTTTTCGTTGAGCTTTTTGATAAGAACGGGGCAAAGAGCCATTGAAATCATTGAGCCTACCGCCGTTACGATACCGAGCACCGCAACAAGATTTTGCGAGCCTAACAATACGTTTGCCGCCTGCACCTGAATACCCATTGCCATCTGTCTGCCGAAGCCGAGGAAATAGGAGACGATTACAAGCATAAGCGGTTTATTGTTTTTGAGAGCCGCAAGCATATCCTTTGCGGTTGTCTTTTCGTTGCTTTCGACCTTGACACGTTCCTTGTTGACAATCGGAATAAGTGCAAAGAGCACACAGCCGAGAATTGCCGTCAAAACAGCCGTTCCGAGATACTCCGACGCTATCATCGGGGTATCGGTTTCGCCCTTTGCGACGATAACTCTTGAGCCGCCCTTGATTATAAGGCAGACAATCGGCACGATAACAACGCAAGCCGAAAAGCCTATCTGCTTAAAGGTGTTTGAGATTGAAACGACGTTTGTTCTCTCCGTCGGGTCGGGAGTGAGTGCGGAGGCGATACCCTGCGAGGGAACGTCGCCCATTGTCATTGCGATACTCCAAATGAGATATGTAACAAATATCCACGCATACAGTCCGAAGCCCTTAAACGGAACTTTTACGAACACGACCGCCGTAAACACAAACAGCGGTACAAGCGAATAGACGATCATTGACTTAAACTTGCCGAGCTTTGACCTTGAACGGTCAACCAAGCTTCCGACAACAGGGTCGGCTGCGGCGGAAATAATCTTTGCCACAAGGATAAGGATTCCGACTACCGCAATGTCTGCACCGAGGATTGATGCGTCAAATTCCGCCTGATATGAGTTCAAAAGACCGACTATCGCCTGAAAGCCGAAAAGTCCGAGCGAATACGCCGCAACTTCCTTGAAGCTCATATACTTTTTTGTGTCATTTCCCATTAAAATCACCCCTAAAAAATAATATCTTAATAATAAATCATTGCCGACTTACAGTCAACAAAAATCTATTATTTTTTTACTCAATAGGTATATTATTCTGTATTTTAGCCGCCGTAACGGTGTTTTTCATAAGCGTTGCAATGGTCATAGGTCCTACTCCGCCGGGAACAGGTGTGATATAAGAAGCCTTTTTCTCAACCTCCGCAAAATCAACGTCTCCGCAGAGCTTGCCCTCCTTGTTTCTGTCCATTCCGACATCGATTACAACCGCACCGTCCTTGACTATATCGGCTGTTACGAAATAGGGGACGCCGACAGCCGCCACCAAAATATCCGCACGGGAGGTTACCTCTTTAAGATTTTTCGTTCTCGAATGGCAGATTGTAACGGTGCCGTTTTTCTGCAAAAGAAGCATTGCCATAGGCTTGCCGACAATGTTGCTTCTTCCGATTACGACACACTCCTTGCCCTCGATTTCAATATTATAGTATTTGAGCATTTCCATTATGCCTGCCGGTGTACAGGGCAAAAATGAGTAGTCGCCTATCATAATATGACCCGTGTTTACGGCGTGGAAAGCGTCAACGTCCTTTATCGGGTCAATGTTTTCGATTACAGCCTTTTCGTCAAGGTGCTTCGGAAGCGGAAGCTGACAAAGTATGCCGTTAATGCTCTTTTTAGCGTTCAACTCTTTTATGAGAGCGAGCAATTCTTCCATTGTCGTATCCTCGGGCAAGGCGTATTCCTCGGAGATAATTCCCGTTGCCTCACAAGCCTTTTTCTTATTGTTTACATAGGTTCTCGATGCAGGGTCATTGCCCACGATAATAACCGCAAGACCGACCGAAACGCCCTTTTCTCCGAGAGCCGAAACCTCTTTTTTAACCTCGTCCTTTACGAACTGTGAAACCGCTTTACCGTCAATTATTTTAGCCATTTTATTTACCGCCCTTTAAGTCCTTTTCCGCTTGCTTCTTTTTCTTCTGCTGCGTTTTGATTATATTCTTAGCCTTAGCCTTTTCCTCGTCCTTTTTCTTCGATTTTACCACATAGTCAAGCTCCGCAGGTAAAACCTCAACGGGGTCATAGGGCTTGGGATACTTTTTAAGCTCGACAAGCTTTGCTATGAGAATTGCAAGGCAAAGCACCGCAATTATCGCCGAAAGCAGCTGCGAAATTCTGATTGTCGTGCCCGGAATATACAGGCTGTCCGTTCTGAAGCCCTCGACGACTGCCCTCTCCGCACCGTAGATAATGCCGTAGCAGAGTATGAGCTGACCTGCAAATTTATAATGCTTTCTGCATATATAATAGATAACAAAAAAGCCGATTATGCACCAAAGCGACTCATAAAGAAATGTCGGATGAACGGGCAAATTCGGGTCAACGGTAATGCCCTTTTCCGCAAACAAGGATTTATTGGCTGTGAGATAATCCGCAACCTTTGAGCTGTACATACCCCACGGCATACTCGTATTCGTTCCGAAAGCCTCCTGATTTGCAAAGTTGCCCCATCTGCCTATTCCCTGTCCGATAAGGAAGCTCATACCGCACATATCAAGCAATTTGAGGAAGTTCAAATCAATCTTACGGCAGGTAAAATATGCGACAAGTATCGCACCGATAAGTCCGCCGTAAATTGCAAGTCCGCCGTTCCATATCTGCGGAATTTCAGAGAGGTGGTGGCTGTAATAATCCCACTCGAAAAGCACATAATATAATCTTGCGCCGATAATTCCGCCGATAGTACCGTAGAGCAAAACGTCAAGCATTTTATTCAAGTCGATTTTCCACTTGTAAGCCATTCTGCCGCCGAAAAGCACGGCAAGCAAAAAGCCGAAGGCGATTATCAAGCCGTAAAACTTGATGCTCACATCAATATTCACAAACGGTACCGTAAACTCAACGAAGGTCGAATAAACATTAAACGCCTTTCCTATGCCCGTAAACGTAACCGCTGTATAATCGGTCAAAAATTTCATACTTACACTCCTTTGATTAGGATATTAAAATTTATTTTATCACATTGATATAAGAATTTCCACACTTTATTAAAAAATTGCACATTTACAATCCGTTTCTTATAAAATTGCATATTTCGCCCCTAAAGTTAAAACATTGTTCATTTACATCAGAGCGAAATTATGTTATTATACTGTCAAACATAAATGGGAGAGCATAAATTATGGCACAAACACACGCATTTCAAAAAGCAGCTATACGCAAAACTCTTGAACAGATTTTGAAATATATCGACAAGGACCCCGACGTAAACCTTGTCAAGCTTGCTACCCGTGGAAGCACGCTCTTTAAGGGCGTTTTCCCGAAGCAGAATTTCGAAGCTTTCAAGAAGGCGGCTGCCGATAAGGACAACATTTGGCGCCAATATGTCTTAGGTCTTTTGAGCGATATTGACAGAAATATCGTCGAGGAAATGGCAATGGCTCTCGGTGTTGACGCAGCTCTTTACGGCACAAAGGCTGTTCGTGCAAACCGTGAAAAATACCATTGCAACGTCCCGTTCATCATACTTTTCGATCCGACAAGCGCCTGCAACCTCAAATGCAAGGGCTGTTGGGCTGCCGAGTACGGTTACAAGCAGAGCCTTACAAACGAGGAAATGCAGTCAATCGTTACTCAGGGCAAGGAAATGGGCACTCATTTCTATATGCTCACGGGCGGCGAGCCGCTTATCCGTAAGAACGATATTATCGAGCTTGCAAGGAACAATCAGGACGCAGGCTTTGTAATTTACACAAACGCTACGTTGGTTGACCAAAAGTTCTGCGACGATCTTAAAGAGGTCGGAAATGTCGCTCTTGCATTGAGCCTTGAGGGCACGGAGGAGTCGAACGACTGGCGCAGAGGCGACGGCGCATACAAGCGCACAATCGAGGCTATGGATCTGCTCAAGAAAAACAAGTGTCTTTTCGGCGTTTCCATATGCTACACAAGGAAGAATATCGAGTTCGTTACATCTGACGAATTCTTTGATATGATTATAGAAAAGGGCGCAAAGTATTCCCTTATGTTCAACTATATGCCTGTCGGTCATGATGCGGATAAGGAGCTTATCCCCACACCCGAGCAGCGTGAATATATGTATAATTGGCTTCGCAAGGTCAGAAATTCAAAGACGGGCAAGCCGATATTCGTAATGGACTTCCAAAATGACGCCGAGTATGTAGGCGGTTGTATCGCAGGCGGCAGAAACTACTTCCATATCAACTCCGCAGGCGACATCGAGCCCTGTGTATTCATCCACTATTCCGATACAAACATCAGAACGCATACGCTTATGGAGGCTCTTAAATCTCCGTTGTTTACGCAGTATTATAAAAATCAGCCGTTCAACGACAACCATTTGCGTCCCTGCCCGATGCTTGAAAATCCCGAGGCACTTCGCAAAATGGTCAAGGAAAGCGGCGCTCATTCTTCGGATTTGCTTCACGCAGAGCCTGTTGACGAGCTTTGCGACAAGTGCGTTGACTTCGCAACCGCTTGGGCACCCGAGGCGGAGCGAATTTGGAATTCAAGGAAGCACAGAGACACCCACACTCAGTATTACAGAGATACCGAGGAGGGCAAAAAGGAATTCGGCGGCTGCACAGGCTGCTGTGCCGATTGCGCAAACAGAGATAAGGAATAACAAAAAAACAAAAGCACATTCATTCCGAAAAAGAGTGAATGTGCTTAATTTTTGCTTTTAGTAGCTTTTAATAATTTCTGATAAGACCGACTACCTTGCCGAGAATTACAACCTCGTCAACGATTATCGGCTCATACGCATCATTCTGCGGCTGAAGTCGGAAATGACCGTTTTCCTTATAAAAGGTCTTAACCGTTGCCTCGTCCTCAATAAGAGCGACGACCATTTCGCCGTTCTGCGCCGAGGGAGTTTTCTCAACGATAACAATATCGCCGTTCAAAATGCCTGCGTTTATCATACTCTCGCCCCTGATTTTAAGAGCGAAAAGCGGCTTGTCATTCGAGCTTCTGCCGATATACGGAACATAGCCCTCAATCTGCTCAACAGCCAAAATCGGCATACCTGCCGTAACCGTACCGACAAGCGGAACTTGGGTATAATCGTTCTGCGGCTCGTTGCAAACACGCACGGAACGCTTGAGCATCGGGTCACGCTCTATAAGTCCTGCCTTTTCAAGGGCGTCAAGGTTAGCCTGCACCGACGAGGGCGATTTCAGACCGACCGCAGCGGCAATTTCACGCACCGTGGGCGGAACCTTGCTCACCTGTGAACGCTCCATAAGGTATTCATATATCTGCTTTTGCTTCTGATTTATGGATGCCATAAAAACCTCCTTATAAATTCGCAAATTTTCTCTTGTAATCATAATAGCACAAATGTTCTTGCTTGTCAAACATTTGTTCGTAAAAAAGAGCGCATATTTTGTGAAAAATTATACATGTTAATAAATTATTTGCGATATCTTAATTATTTGTTCATTTGCAATTCATAAATTGCCGTTATTATAACAGTGTACTTTGAACGGGGGCCGCAACCCGTCAGAGTATTTATACCCCCTCCTCAAACAACCCTAAATTGAAGGGAAATGACCGAGCAATCGGTCATTTTCCTTTTTTTAACAGCTTTTTGCAGGCTCTCTTTACAAGAGAGTCTTTTTTATTGACAAACGCATTTGCCGTTTTTCATTTTATGCCCTTGCATATATTCGGAAAAATATGGGAACACTCATATCGGAGGTGTTTTCATATGAAAACTGATATTTCGCTTACTAAAAAACAAAGACAACGCCTTGCCTTTTATTCGATTGTAACAGTCTGCCTTGCCGTTGCAGGTGCCGCTTCCTATGTTTCGACCTATCGAACGGTAAAGGATGCAAACATGCCCGAGGGCACAACCGTTCCGCTTGAAATTACAATGCCGAGCGTTGACGAACAGCCGAAAATTCCCGACGAGCAGGTAAACGAGGTCAAGGACGATATTCCCGACACCCGTTACGAGCCGCAAACAGAGCCGCAGTCGGCAGTTGCGACAGTTACGAGAGCCGAGAGCTTTTCGTTGCCCCTCGGGAACGCCGTATCGAAGCACGCCTCACTCTCCGAGCTTGTGTATTCAAAGACGATGGAGGATTGGCGAGTACACAACGGAATTGATTTTCCCGGTGCAACGGGCGACCCCGTAAAAGCTGTCAACAACGGAATAGTTCTGTCAGTAAAGGATGACGCACTTTGGGGAACTGTCGTTGAAATCGACCACGGCGAGGGTATGATTGCCCGATATTGCGGACTCGGTAAGGGCAGCACCGTAAACGAGGGCGACACGGTAAAAATCAATGATAAAGTCGGCAATCTCTCGGTAATTCCGATTGAGTCGGCAGACGGCGTGCATTTGCATTTCGAGGTGCGTATAAACGGTGCATACGCAGACCCCATCGCCGCCCTCGGCAAAACCCCCGAGGATTTTAATTGAATACGGAATAGCGTAGGGCGTGGCTTGCCCTGACGGGCAGAGAAGAGTGAAGAGTGAAAAGTGAAAAGTGAAAAGTGAAAAGAAGTGGGTGCTTCGCACGGATTAAAATATAAATCATACCGTAGGGACAGGGCTTGCCCCTGTCCGTCAAAGGCTCCCTTGTAAAGGGAGCTGTCGTTTTTTTGGAACAAAAAAATGACTGAGGGATTTTATAAAACCATATAAAATCAACCTCACAATCCCTCCGCCTCACATTCGTTCGGCACCTCCCTTTACACAAGGGAGGCTGAATATGCGGCTGCCCGTTGATTTGATTTAATATGTAATTTGTTGCGGACAGGGGCAAGCCCTGTCCCTACGGCACGATATTGAATTCAATTTTGATAGCAGCCGTTAACAATTATATTTTCGTTAGTTCGCTCGGCGGGAGCAAGCCACCCGCCCTACACTGTGGGATGTCTAATTTGCATTCACGCACAAATCACAACTCCTCATTCCACACTCCTCACTCCCCTCTTTTTCAGCGTGCAACAAAATGTGTCGGGGCAATATTTGAAAATATAATGACAAAATGAGCGTTTTGAATTACAATATGGGTAAAGGAGGCGATTAGATGAGCAAGGTTTCAAAAGCCATAAAGAAGCAACGAGCTATACACGGCTTGAGTCAAGAGGAGCTTGCGAACAAAATGTTTGTGTCCCGGCAGACGATTTCAAGCTGGGAAAACGGACGCACTCAGCCCGACATTGAAGCTCTGCAAAAGCTCTCGGCGGTTTTCGGAATAAGCGTAGAGGATTTAATCTACGGCACAACGCAAAGAGATCGAGACGAGCAAGTTAACAATGTTACTCGAAGGAGTATGCTCACGGTAATTTCCGTGTTTGCAAGCCTTTTTATTACGGTTGGCGGAGTTCTTATTTTCTACAATTATTGGAATGCTTTTCCGCTTGGCGTGAAAACCGCTTTTTCAATACTCCCCCTGCTCTTCGGTCAGTTCCTCGCCGTCTTTACATACAAAAATAAATATCAAAACACCGTTTGGCGTGAGGTGTCCGCTTCGGTTTGGTGCGTGGGCGTTATATCGACCCTTGCACTTTTGGACGGCGTATTAAGCCTGCCTTTGATATTTTATCAATACGCAATACTTGACGCATTTTTAGTCCTGCCTATCATCTTTGTCTTTGGCTCTGCTTCTGCGGTTACGGTTTACTATTTCCTTTCCGCAATCGGCTGCATTTCAAAATTCATAAAGGATTTTTCACTGCTCGACATTGATTACCGCAACATACTGCTAATTGTCGCAACATTTTTAATGCTGAGCTTAGGTGCTTCGTTTGTCTTTATAAACAGAAAGAAAACCGAGCCGAAATACAAATACTTAAAATTCATAACCGCAATTTTCTTTATCGCCGTCCCCTTTTACTATTCGTTTTTGGGCTGTTGGCAGCTCGGATTTACGGCAGTTGTAATTTCAATTCTCACGCTTTATATAACAAGAGATTGCTGCGGCTTCAAAAAGGTATCCGACACTCTCATTCCGATTTCAACGGCGATAGCTTCAATAGCAACCGTCGAGCTTTACAACACAAACGCACGTCCGAACACCGCTTTCAGATTTAACCGCATACAAGAAATAATATCAGAGCTTGATTGGGGCGAGGGTTTGTATTACGGTCTGGGTCTTGTCGCAATTATTATCCTTTGCGCTCTGCTTTTCAAAAAATATCGCAATGACGCACCGAGAGTAATATACACAATTTCTTTACTGCTGATAACCGTTTTAATCTTAGGTCATAATCTGCTTTGCTATAAATTCATATGTGATATTATGTTTGTTATCGGCACGCTGATTATCTGCACGCAGGGTGTTTCGCTCTCGCTTATCGGTGCAAAAGAGGTCGATTTTTACAAAATGAACATCGGATTATTAACCGTTGTTGTGATGATAATGCTTTCAATTTCACGCCTGAGCACAAACATTCTTTTGTCCGGTCTTATTCTTGTAATTCTCGGCGTATGTATGCTGACGGTCAACCTGAAAATCTCAAAAGCCAACAAGGAAGCTCCACGAAAGGAGAATGACAATGAATAAAAAATTTACCTGCTCACTTTTGGTTGCGGCGATTATTCTTCAGCTGTTATTCCCCTGCTATGCAATAACAAGAGCCACAGCCGCAAAGAAAAATTCCGATATTTACAAAATCGAGCTTGACAGTATTTCCTATTATGAGGGCAATTTTCGGCAATATTATGTCTCTTTTTCATTGAGTGATTATGACCCTCCCTTTTACTACCGAGACGGCGAAAAAGCAGTCAAAAAATATGCCGTTTTCACTAAAAGCAGCGCAAGAGCGTCAATCGAGTTTACCGACGAAAAGCCGATAGGCAACAATTTTGCGTATGTCAAAAGCTATCCGCTTTTTTCGGAATACAACGCATATAAAAAATACAGGAAAATTCCGCAGGTGCACTCAATGTATCTTTATAAAAGCCCGTCCGACAGCGTGCAGGGAGAAGGCAAATCAGGCGATTTTAACACCGTCATTATATTTGATGACGGAAGCTCGTTTAAGGCAAATCGGGTTAACGATATTTACGTTGAAGTCAAGGCCGCAAACGGGTTTATGTCAATATGCGAATACTACGTTGACGGCTTGCCGTTGGAAGAGTATGTCGAAAACATAAAGGCGAATTTGCAAAAATAAAATGCAGGGTAATATAATATTGTAAGTGCATATTATCCCACAATTCAATCTCACAATATAGGGACAGCGCTTGCGGCTGTCCATCAAAAGCTCCCTTGTAAAGGGAGCTGTCGTTTTTTTGGAACAAAAAAATGACTGAGGGATTTTACAAATTCATATAAAATCAACCTTACAATCCCTCCGCCTCACGTTCGTTCGGCACCTCCCTTTACACAAGGGAGGCTGAAACGCCCCTGGCCGTTGTCCTGATTTTATATGTAATTTGCTGCGGACAGGGGCTAGCCCTGTCCCTACGGGGTGATGTGTTTTTCAAATTTGATAACACCCGATAACCGCCATATATCCGTTGATTTTTTCGGCGGCAGCAAGCCACCGCCCTACACCGTTGGATGTTAATTTCACATTCACAGACAACCGCATTTTCATTATTTTTAGTGATATACCTCACTTCGTTCGGCGTGATATTTTTGCTTTTGCAAAAGTGATATTGCGACTTTATCGCAGTGATATTCTATTCGCCTCTTCAACTGCCGCAGGCAATATCACTCGGCTGAAAGCTGAATATCACTGCGTAGCAATAGAACTCGCCGTTAGGCGAATAGAACTGAAGAGCACTTGTTCTTTTGAACAAGTGCTCTTCAATGGCGCGCTGCAAGGGACTCGGCTCGCTTCGCTCGCCCTTTGTTTGCTTCGCAAACTCTCCGATTATAGACTTCTTTTGACAAGGCTTCGCCTTGCAAAAGATTTTGGGGGTTCGAATCCCCATTTTAATTTCTTCTTATAAATTAAAAAGAAGCACAGACGAAAATCTGTGCTTCCTTTTGGCGCGCTGCAAGGGATTCGAACCCCTGACCTTTTGGTTCGTAGCCAAACACTCTATCCAGCTGAGCTAGCAGCGCATATTTTTTTTGTGCCCGATTATATTATCACTATTTCAACAAAAAGTCAACCGAATTTTGAAAATATTATGTAATAAAAATAATTTATTTTTTTGCTTTTTTATGTTATATTATATACGGTTAAAATTATAGCTAAAATTGATAAGTGTAAAAGAGATGTTTTTACTTATGGAAAAAAGATATGATGTTCTTATCGTGGGCAGCGGAGTCGGCGGACTTTACACCGCACTTTCTCTCCCCAAGGATACTTCGGTGCTTGTCCTTTCCAAAAAATCGGACACGCTCTCAAACAGTAATTTGGCGCAGGGCGGTGTTGCTGCCGTTTTGAGCTTTGAGAATGACAGCTTTGACCTTCATTACGAGGACACTATGATTGCAGGCAGCCGTGAAAACGATCCCGACGCAGTCAATGTGCTTGTTCACGAGGGTCCTGATGATGTTCGTAAAATAATGCAATACGGCGTCGATTTTGATAAAAATCCCGACGGTACGGTGCAGAAAACTCTTGAGGGCGGTCATTGCCGTAGGAGAATTGTGCATCACAAGGACACAACGGGTGCAGAAATTGTCAAAAAGCTGCTTGAAGAGGTACACAGAAGAAAAAATATTACGCAAGTTCCGAACTCGCTTGTTTATAAGCTTGAAAAGGTTAAAAGCGGTTTTTGTGCGGATATTCTCGACGAAAACGGAAAGCCGTTCAGCGTATTTGCGGATTACTGCGTGCTTGCGACGGGCGGTATAGGCAGAGTTTACAAGTACACCACCAATCCTGCCGTTGCAACGGGCGACGGAATACGCCTTGCGTATGAATTGGGTGCTGCGATAAAGCATTTGAGCTATGTTCAGTTCCACCCGACAGCCTTTAACGGTCCTGACAGAGAGCAGTTTCTCATAAGTGAGGCTGTCAGAGGCGAGGGCGCATATCTTCTCAACTGCAATAAGGAGAGATTTATGCACCGCTACGACGACCGTCTTGAATTAGCACCGAGAGATGTCGTTTCAAGGGCGATTATCCTTGAAAGCAGAAAGACGGGCAGCAATAATTTCTATCTTGATATAACATACAAGGACAGCGATTTTGTCAGAAACCGTTTCCCCGGAATTTACGCAGGCTGTCTTGAGCACGGCGTTGATATTACAAAGGATTTAATTCCGATATTCCCCTGCCAGCACTATCTTATGGGCGGTATCGATGTTTCGCTTGAGGCGAGAACAACCGTTTCAAGGCTCTATGCCGTCGGCGAATGCTCACACACGGGAGTTCACGGCAAAAACAGGCTTGCGAGCAACTCCTTGCTTGAGGCTTTGGTTTTCGGCAGACGTGCCGCAGAGGATATTACAAAATGTATCAACGGCGGCTATTCTCATGTTACCGTTGAGGACAAGCAGCTTGATATTTCGGGCGCACCGATGCCAAAGGGACTTCGTACCGAGATACGCTCGATTATGCAGAGGGCATATTTCGTTATTCCCGATATGGACGCTGTTCACACGGGGCTTAAAAAGGTTGACAAAATTCTTGCCCGTCTTAAAAACGGCAAGTTTGCAATCACCCCCGACTACTGTGAGGCATTGAGCCTTGCAAGTGTAGCTCACATAATATTAAAGGAGGTTGACGAGGGATGAACATTCCGCAGTTTTACATTGATGAAATAATCCTTTCGGCTCTTAAAGAGGATATTAACTATATTGACGTTGCGACGGATTATCTTATTGACGAAAATCAACGTAACGACGCATATTTTGTTTCAAAGGCAGACGGCGTGCTTTGCGGTCTTGAGGTTGCAATGAGAGTTTTTGAGCTTCTTGACAACACGTTTGAATGCAAGACCTATTTCAAGGACGGCGACGAAATTAAAAAGGGCGACCTTATCGCAGAATTTTCGGGCAAAACCGTTCTTTTGTTAAAGGGCGAGCGCACGGCGTTAAATCTTCTTCAGCATATGTCGGGAATTGCAACTGCCACGAACAGACTTGTTAAGCTCTGCGAGGGCACAAACGCTCAAATCACGGATACAAGAAAAACCCTGCCGTCATTGAGAGCACTTCAGAAATATGCAGTTACCTGCGGCGGAGGCAAAAATCATCGCTTCAATCTTTCCGACTGCGCTATGCTCAAGGACAATCACATTGACGCAGGCGGCGGAATTATAAACGCTGTCAACACGCTCAGGAGCAAAATCGGACACACCACAAAGATTGAGGTCGAAACGAGAAATCTTGACGAAGTTCGCCAAGCGGTTGAGGTCGGTGCGGATATTATTATGCTCGACAATATGACAAACGATATGATGCGTGAGGCTGTCAAGATTATCGGCGGCAGAGCGAAAACCGAGGCTTCGGGCGGAATTACCGACGAAACCATCAGAGGCGTTGCGGAGACGGGCGTTGATATTATCTCCGTCGGTGCAATCACTCACTCGGTCAAGGCGTTTGATATTTCAATGAAAATGAAATAATTAAAAAGCAAAAAATTTGAGCCTTTCGGAATTTCCGAAAGGCTCTTTTAGTTTGTTAAAGCTTATTATTTTTTAGCTTCTTTTTTAGCTTCTTTCTTAGCTTTCTTTTCAGCCTTGAGCTTAGCGGTCAAAGCGTCCTCTTCGGCTTTAAGACGTTCAAGCTCTGCCTTGTCGTTAGCAAGTTTAGCCTCATGACGAGCCTTAGCCTCATCATAAATGGACTCAATTTCTTCAAGATGAGTGTAATTTTCCTGCTGGCTGACAAGCTTTTCAGCATAGATATAGGGCTTCGCAGCTCTGCCGTAGCGAGCGTGCATATCCATCTCGATTTTTTCTTTCTTGAGGATAACCTTTTTCTCAGCCAAAACAGCCTTGATTTCGCCCTTAATTTTCTTAACCTCGTCGCTGTCCTTGTTCTTCTTAGCCTCTGTGAGCATTTCGTTGAACTCACGAAGCTTCATCTCACAAGCGTCCTCTCTCTCGAACAATTCGTCAAGAGTTGTGAAATCGGGAGCAGAAAGAACTTCTCCGTTTGAGTAATATTCCTTGATAGCTCTGCAAGAGTCAATTCTCTTCTTGGCAATTTCAATGGCAAACTTGCGGTATTCTCTCTCCTCGTGAGTGCTCTTGGGCATTGCCTTAGCCTGACGAAGTTCTTTCTTTACGCTGCCGATATCCTGCTCAAGCAACGCGGAAAGTCCGCCGTCAAGAACGGCTCTGTTAGCCTCAAGCTGCATTTTGTAGAACGGAGTTTCAAACTTGTCAAGCTCTGCGCAAACAAGCTTTGAAATTTCAATTTCCTCATTGCGTTCAAGAACAGCCTTATATGCCTTTTTGGCGGCTTTCTTCTGTTCCTTGTCCTTAATCGACTTGTAATCACGCTTAGCCTCCTGCGGCTTCTCGTTGACAAGTGCCTTAGCTTCTCTGATTATATCAACAGCTTCGACAAGGTTGCCGTCGTCAAGCACGCCGTTTGCATAGTCCTCAAACAAGGCTCTGATTTTAAGAATACGAACGATAGCCTTCTGATGTCTCTCGTCGAGGTCATAGAAGAAATAGGGAACAACGTTCATAAATGCGCCGACAGCAGCCATGATAATCATAACGGTCATCATATCATAGAGAAGTCCGGGCTGTCCTGTTTCAACGTCAAGAATATCAAACGGCTTTGCATAACCGTTGTTGTCGTGAACGCCGTAAGCCTTCTGAATGAACGGAACAACAGAAGATGTGAGAAGCGTTACGATATTACCGATTGTAGTAACCGCAGCGAACATACCATCGATTCTCTCGCCCGAACGGTACTGCTGATAGTCACGAATATCCGCCTGAATAGCCGGCGTTGTAATCTGCTCAAACGCACCGACAAGCCAGTTGAGGTAAACGCAGGCGAACAGCCACCAAATGTTATGCATACCCATAAGCATTGATGCGATGAACAATACGTTGAACATATTTACGCCGATAAGTACCTTTTTCTTACCCCATTTCCTGATACAGATCGGAGCAAGCAACATTCCCCAAAGGGAAGCGTTACCGGTAAGCGTACTGATAAGTGCGTATGTAGCACCGTTACAGGTATGACCGTATGTATATGACCACTGGAGGATTGCGCCGTATGCACTCTCCAAGAAGCCGAGCCAGCCTGCGCAAGCGATAATCCAGAAATACTTGTTCTTTGCAACCTCACGCAGCGAGTCCATGAAGCTTATCTGAATTGTATGTGTTTTAGCCTGTACGATTTTCTCCTCGGTATTTGCATAAACGATAATTGTAAGAGCGATACCGATAAGTGCGAATACGGGATAAGAATATCTGTAAACCCTGATGTCGTAAAGGTCGTCGTTTGAAACAACCTGAGCAATAATCGGAAGTACGATATTAACAATTGACGGAGCAAGTGAATAAACAACCGACTTGATTGCAAGCACGTCCGTTCTCTCCTGAGTGTTCGGAGAAAGAACGTGGATAAGGTTTGTATATGCGTCGTTGAAGAAGTTGAAGAAGAACTGCAACAGCAAGCTGAACAGCAATACCATTGCGCACTTGATTACGTAGCCCGCTTCTTTTCCGAAAAGCATATTCGGGAAAAGGGTGTACATAGCTTCGTACGGGAACCAGACGTATGCTATTGAAATCAACGCCGTGGGAATACCCATTGAAAGAATGTACGGTCTGTACTTACCGCCCTTACCTCTTGTGTTGTCGATAATATTCGCTCTGATACCCGTCAAAGGAATATTGGCAAGGGTTGAAATCAAATAGAGTATGTACATATCCGTAGGAGATACGCCGATAGCTCCGCCGACAACCATGTTCTGAGTTGTAACGAGAAGTGTTGAACCGAGCGTGATAATGAAATACGCACCGATACCACCGCCTGCGTAAGCGGCAATTTCCTTGAAGGTCATGTAGCGACCTAATTTTGGGACTTTCCAGTAGGTCTTAACGTCACTTACTGCTCCCTTAACTTTCTGAGACAAATCCATTTTTTAATATTGGCCCCCTATACTATAGTAGTGTCTTACGTTTTGTCTTGCTTTCCCAACAAGACGATAACGCTAATATTATATCATAAACGGACAAACTTTACAATCAAACATATTTTACATATTTTAGGTAAAATATATGTTTGATTTGCACAGTAAAATCGGTTATACTGTTGTTTAATGAACAAACATACCTTTCAGCGAGGGGAAACGGAGAACAAAAATGATTTTTTACGCAAAGGATTTCGGCATACTTCCCGACTCGGAAATAGCGAAAAAGCTCGACACGGTATTTTCGGAGATGGCGAAAACGGACGATGAGAAAACGCTTGTTTTTGAAAAGGGAGCTTACTTTATCGACCTCGACAACTGCAAAATGAGAACGCTTTACATAACCAACACCGTCGGCGACAAGGAGTTTTCCGAAAAAGAGGAGGAAAAGCCGCATAAATCCAAAGTGGCAATGTATCTCAACGGCATAAAAAATCTTACAATTCAGGGCAACGGCTCAACGTTTACCGTTGACGGTCATTGCACGAATATTGCACTTGAAAACTGCAAAAACATTACCGTTGACGGCATTGAGCTTGACACGGTAAACCCTCCGCTTCACGAAATGACGGTTGTGGAGAAAAAGGGCGGCAGCGTTGTTTTCGCACTCGATAAAAATTGCAAATACATAAACGAAAACGGCACATTTTACTTTGTCGGAAAGAATTACAAGCACAATTTTTACAGTAAATTCGTCTATTCAAGTCCTGCGCTTGTAAGGGCAGACGACCTTGACCATATGGAAAGAGTGCTCCCTCCGTTTGCAGGCGCTCGCTCCTTTAAGGAAATTGAGCCTTACAAATTCAAGGCAAAATATTTTTCCGCAAAGAGATTCAAATTGGGCGACAAGTATTATCTCTTTAATTTAAGGCGTGAAAATGTCGGTATTTTCGTAAATTCCTGCAAAAATTTCACATTGAAAAATTCGGCACAGAGATACAACTGCTCGCTCGCTCTCGTCTGCCAAAAGACCGAAAACATAACGGTTGACAACGTCGATTTTTCTCCGAAGCCCGAGTCGGGAAAGCTGCTTTGCTCGATTGCCGATTTTATGCAAATTTGTATGTGCAAGGGTCAGGTCAGCGTTACGAACAGCAATTTCTGCGGTGCGAGCGACGACGCAATAAACGTCCACGGTATTCATATGTATATCGAAAAAATTGACGGCAACACCCTCACGCTCAAATTCAAGCATCCGCAAACCCATGCATTTAATCCGTTCTTTGACGGCGACGATATTGAATACGTTGACCGCTTTACTCTTGAATGTATGGGCAAGGCGAAAATTCTCACTTCAAGGCTCGTAAGCGAACACACGGTTGAAATTACCGTTGACTCGACCGACGGTGCAAAAGAGGGAATGGTTATTGAGGACGTTACACTCTGTCCCGATTTTTACTATGCAGGAAACACGATAAACAGAATTACGACAAGGGGCATACTTGTAACCACAAGGGGCAAGGTCGTAATTGAAAATAACAAATTTATCAATACGAATATGGCGGCTATTCTCATCTCCGATGACGCAAAGAGCTGGTACGAAAGCGGTCCTTGCAGGGACGTTACTATCAGGAACAACTACTTCGGAGAATGTTATGCGCATTTCCTGTCTGTTTTGCCCGAAAACGGCAAAAATAAAAATCAGGTCCACAGGAACATAACCGTTGAGGGCAACACGTTTGAGGCAAAGCACGACAAGGGAATTTCTCTTAAAGGTGCGGAGAATATCACGATTAAAAACAACAAAATCATCTCTTCAAAAAAGAAAAATCACTTTGTAAAGGCGGTAAATTGCAAAAATCTTGTGATTGAGCAATAAAATTTACAAAAAAACTGTTTATTTCTTCCTTTCAAAGTATTATAATAAGCTGATTTTTTTAGGAGAGGAGCTTTTATATGCCTAAAAGACAGCAGATGAAAAAGACAAGCACAACCCATTTCGGAATTCAGCGTAAAATCGTGGCGAATATGACAGCGGAGAGCTGGGAGACGATACCGCACGTAACCTATAACTATGAGCCCGACGTAACGGAGTTTATGATTGAGTATCAAAGGCTCAACGAGAACTGCGCTCCCGAAGACAAGATAACGCTCAATACTCTTATGCTCAAAATCATAGTAGAGGGCTTAAAAGCCGACCCTGCCATGAATGCGCATATTGACTTTGACCGCAAGCTTGTCAGGGGCGAAATACACACCTTTGAGGATATAAATATTTCAATGCCGATGGTGCTTCCGAACGGCGAAATGATGACGATAAATCTCCACAATTTTGAAAATAAGAATTTGAATCAGATGGCGGACTACATCAAGGACGTCAACCGCCGTGTCGCAAACACAAATCTTAACGAGGTTATGTTCGACGTTTCGCTCGACAACACCCTCACGGCATTGAAGCACGGAAAAATCAAGCAGACTATCTACCGTCTTATCGGCTCAAAAACGGGTAAGCACAAGGTCAAAACTCTTTCGGGCAAGGCTAAAAAGGAATACGAGGCTATCCCCGAAAAGGACAGACTTACAAAGAGAGACATTGAACAGGGCACAATTACCGTTTCAAATATCGGCTCGACCTACCGTCAGCAGAGAGGCGAAACGTGCTTGCTTGAAATCGTACCGCCGCAGGTCTGTGCCATTGCTCTCGGTGCCGTTCAGGATAAGCCCGTTGTTATCGTAAATGAAAACGGCGAAAAGGAAATCGCTATACGTCAGGTTATGCCGCTTTGCATTGCCTTTGACCACAGAGCACTTGACTTCGGAGAGATCGTTCCGTTTATAAAGCGACTTGACGAAATATTTGAAGCGCCCGAAATCATCCACACTTGGAGAGACGGCGGAACAGACGATATTGATATGGAAGAAATCAAGGTTGAGCGTGAAGAGCGTGAGGCTAAATACGAGCAGTCCAAGGAGCGTGAAAAGGCTCGCAAGGAAGCAGAGGAAAAGGCGAGAAAGGCTCAGCGTGAGGCTGAAAAGGCGGAGCGTGATGCCGAAAGAGCACAAAAAGAGGCTGCCGAAAAGGCACTCAAGGCTCAAAAGGATGCCGAAGAAAAGGCTCGCAAGGAAGCCGAACGCCTTGAAAAGGAAAAGAAGGACGCCGAGGAAAGAGCGAAGAGAGAAGCCGAAAAAGCCGAAAAGGATAAGAAGGATGCCGAGGAGAAGGCTCTCAAGGAGCAGCTAAAGGCGGAAAAGGCTCAAAAGGACGCTGAGGAAAAGGCAAAGAGAGAAGCCGAAAAAGCAGCGCAAAAAGAGTTGGAGAAGGCTCGCAAGGAAGCTGAAAAGGCTCAGAAAGAAGCTGAAAAAGCCGAAGAAAAGGCTCGCAAAGAAGCCGAGAAAGCTCAAAAGGATGCCGAAAAGGAAGCTAAAATACAGCTTGAAATCGAAAAGGCTAAAAAGGATGCCGAGGAAGCCGTTAAAAGAGCAGAGGAAGCTAAAAAGAAGGCTCTTGAAGCGAAAAAGGACGCCGAAAATATAAACTGATAAAGCACACATAAAAACAGCCACTCATTTTATACAATGTGAGTGGCTGCTTTTCATTTTATTTAACAATATTTTTTATTCCGCTGTTCTTTCGTGACGGTTATTATATACAAACATTAAAACGGCTGCGAGGATTATCACGGCATAGCCAACGAAACTTAACAAATCGGGCACCTGATTGAACACAAAGTAGCCGATAGCCGAGGTAAAAAGTATCTGCGAATAATCGTAAACCGATATTTCCCTTGCAGGCGCATAGGAGTATGCCGCAGTTATGGTAAACTGACCGCCTGCCGCACCGGCACCGGCAAGGATGAGGTAAATCCACTGCTTAACGCTCATAGGCTCATAATCGGCAATGAAAAACGGCAGCAGAACGACCACCGAAAATGCCGAAAAGAAAAATACTATGAACGGTCCTTTCGCCCCCGTTTCGCTCGCTTTTCTGACAAAGGCATAGGCAGCGCCCGCACCTATTCCGCCCAACAGACCCATAAGCGACGGGAAAAGCTCTGAATTACCCATTGAGGGCTTGACTATCAGCATACTTCCCAAAAACGCTGTTGTTATAGCCCCCAACTGAAACGGTGTCGCCTTTTCCTTTAGCACAAAAATACTGAATACAATCGCAAAAAACGGCGACATTTTATTGAGTATCGAAGCGTCGGCAAGCACAAGGCGGTCTATCGCATAGAAGTTGCATACAAGTCCGATTGTTCCTGCAACAGAGCGCAGAAACATGTATTTATATGACCGCTTCGGCGCTTTGAACATACTCGGGTCTTTCAATAAAACGGCGAGTGCAAACAGCATTGCGACGGCGTTTCTGAAAAATGCTTTTTGGAATGTGGGCAAATCCCCTGCAAGATGCACAAAGGTCATCATAAGCGCAAACGAGAATGCCGACGTTATCATAAGTAAAATACCCTTATGCTTATTTTTCAAAATATCACCGCCTTTTTAGAATTTTTTTATATAGCTGTCCCCTGCTGTTTTATATATCTATATATCCAAAAGAAGTTCAACGGGACAATGGTCGCTTCCGAAAATCTCCTGATGAATAGAAGCACCGACAAGATTTTTTTCAAGCTTTTTCGAAGCTATGAAATAGTCTATACGCCACCCTACGTTCTTATCTCTTGCGTGGAAACGGTATGACCACCAGGAGTATTCGTTCTCCGCATCGGGATAAAAATATCTGAACGTGTCGATAAATCCGCAATCGAGCATCGTTGTCATTTTTTCTCTTTCCTCGGGTGTAAAGCCGGGATTTTTCGTGTTCGTTTTCGGATTTTTAAGGTCTATTTCCTTATGTGCCACATTCAAGTCGCCGCAGAAAACAACGGGCTTTTTCTTTTCAAGCTCCAACACATATTCTCTGAATTTATCCTCCCACGACATACGGTATTCAAGCCTTTTGAGCCCGTCCTGCGAGTTCGGAGTGTAGCAGGTTATAAAATAAAATTTTTCAAATTCAAGCGTTATAACCCTGCCCTCGTTGTCGTAAAACGGCTGCTTAATTCCGTATTCAACGCCGATAGGCTCGTCCTTTGAAAATATCGCCGTACCCGAATAGCCCTTTTTCTCGGCATAATTCCAATAGCAATGATAGCCCTCGGGCGCAAAGTCGATTTGACCCTGCTGAACCTTTGTCTCCTGCAAGCAAAATATATCTGCGTCAAGGCTGTTGAACGCCGTCATAAAATCCTTGTTCATAACCGCCCTTATTCCGTTTACATTCCAAGAAATAAATTTTTTCATATAATTTTCTCCCGTAATTTTTCTACCGTAAAAGTATATCATATTATCTTGCTTTGCTCAACAAAATATATTGTTATTTTATTGACATTAAAGTATAAAGAAGGTAAAATACAAAATGTTCGCAAATAAACACGCATAGCTTATGAAAAGAGCGTTATTATGAATAATAAAACAAATACTGCCGCAAGCGTTGAAGCTGACAGATCCTTATGGAGCATATTTGCAAAAGCCGTTGGTTTAATTATGGGCGTGGCGATAGCGTATATTGTGCTTTATATGGCATATAAGGATGGCAATACTTATTATCAAACCCCGTCCTACACCAATCCGAGTATGGATGCATTTGCGCCTGCGCTTGTTCCCTCGACATCTCCGAGCAGTCCGAACGGCACTGTTGTTCCGAGCGGCGAAAACGATATGCCGAATATCGATTTGACGAAAATGCCTCAAACCAAAGAGGAAATTGTCGAATATTATAAATCTGCAAATCACAAGGTCAAAACGCAGGCAAAGAGCGTTACATGGACATATAATAAGGTTTCGAACTACAACAATGTTCTTGAAACGGGCAGTAATCCCATTCTTTCAAGAATAGGCAAGGCTGTTATGGGAAAATTCCTTACGGAAAACCTTGAGCCGAAAACTTTTACGGGACAAGCAGAAATAGCAGGTGCTTTTCCGCCGCCGAATGCGGTATGCGGACTTAATGCGAACGAGGTTGAGTCGGCAACATGCACCGACAAGGGCGATTCCTTTGAGCTTGAAATGCATATGCTCCCCGAGGTTGACCCCGTAAACGGCAAGGGCACGGGTGCGGTAAGCACTATAATCACAAAAAAGGAAATTACCGACGCAGTTGCGGGATATGTTGAAATATCCGACATTCGCTGCGAATACGAAAACGTATATTTGATTGCAAACGTCGATAAAAGCACGGGCGATATTACAGAGCTTTACGTAAATATGCCGTTGTATCTTAACCTGACAGCTCTCGGTATGAACTGCAAGGTCGGCTTATGCTTTGAGGACAAATATACGGTTGAATGGTAAAAGAGAGGACTTTGAAATGAGCAAAAACCCTTTGTTTGACAAAATCAAATATTTTATTATAGATATGGACGGCACGTTTTATCTTGACGGCAACCTTATTGACGGCTCGCTTGATTTTCTTGAAAGGGTAAAGAGCGTCGGAAAGGATTTCTGCTTTTTCACAAACAATTCGTCAAACAACGTCGAAGTCTGCAAGGCTAAGCTTCACAATATGGGCTGCGAGGTTACGGACGATAAAATCGTAATTTCCTCACACGTTACAATTTCCCACCTTAAAAAGAATTATCCGAACGCTTCTGTCTATCTTTTGGGTAACGAAAGACTGACGGCAGATTTTGAAAATGCAGGAATTTGTCTTGTTGACGAAAACCCCGACATTGTAGTTTTGGGCTTTGACACAACGCTCACTTATGAAAAAATCAGAAAAGCCTGCAAGTTTATCGCAGAGGGCAAAAGGTACATTGCCACGCACCCCGATTTCAACTGCCCGACGGCAGACGGCTTTATGCCTGACACAGGCTCGATGATGGCTATGTTCAAGGCTTCGACGGGAAAAGACCCCGAGGTTATGGGCAAGCCGCACGCTCACACGGTCGAATATCTTACGGAAAAGCTCGGCTGTGAAAAAGAAGAGCTTTGCTTTATCGGCGACAGGCTCGAAACCGACATTGCAATAGGTATGGATAACGGCGTAACCTCAGTGCTTGTGCTCACGGGCGTTACCGATTTGGCATCATATGAAAAGAGCGATATAAAAGCCTCGTTTGTCGCAAAATCCTTAAAGGCATTATCGGAGGAATTATAAAAATTACGGAGATACTCATTTTACTGAGCGTCTCCGTTTTTGTTTTATTCAAGAGGGATTTTTTTAATCTCCGTTCCCGTATAATAATGCGTTAAAATCGTCTTGTAATCGCTGCCGTTTCGTGCCATATAATCAGCACCGTATTGGCTCATTCCGATAAGATGACCGTAACCCGAAACATTAAAAGTGAAATTACCGTTTGAGTATTCCACAGAAAACGCAGGACTTCTCAAGGAAAACAGCTTTCGTGCGTTTGCTCCCGTCAGCGTTTTTGAGCCTATTGTAATATTTTTTACCGCACCCGCCTCTGTTCTTTCGATATTTTCTATCCAAGCGGACGGGTCGTCGCCGAGCTGTATATCGCTCTCCTGTGAAAGAGCCTGACGAAGCTGCTCCGTGCTCAAAACGACGGTTGACGAGTAATCGGGAGAGAGCTTATCCCCCGAGGACACAACCGACACAAGATAAGGCAGCTCCCCTCCCCATATATCGGCGGCGTTTTCAGTTTTTCCCGTGCTTATCGCACAATATGCCGCCACAATCGGCTCGGAATTATACGTTACCGCCTCGCCTGCCACCTCGCTTACGGCAGATAAGATTTTTTCGTGGTAACGCTCGTATTTGTCGCCCCATTTCTCCTTTTGCTGCTCCTCGTTCAAATATCCCTGATGCTTTTTCGGGTCGTCCGAAATATCGGCACCGCCGAGCGAAGAATCAGGATTTTTACGAAGCCTTACAAGGTTTGTATATGCCGCAACCGCCTGCGCCTTCAATGCCTCCTCGTGATATGTGGCAGGCATTTCACTCGCAACACAGCCGACAAGGTATTCCGTTACGGAAGCGGTCATAATATTTCCGTCCGCCTTTGCCATAACCTTTACCGTGTCCGAATTTTCGGCGTTCGGCTCTCCGTTTTTCTCAAAAATCGGCGTTGAAAAAGTGTTCTTGACGTTCTTTGTCGAAAATTCCGACAAGTCGAGCGCCGCCACAGGAACAACTATCATTGCAAGCAGTAACACAAGTACAAAAATAACAGGTTTTTTCATTTAATTCCCTCCGTTTATAATTCTTTGGTTTTCGTTGACTTTACGGCTGTTTTGATATACAATATAATATCAATTAAAATGAATAATTGTGTCTTGATATATATTTAATCAACAAGGAGGCTCGGAAATGTCCGAATTTATCTCATCTATCTCCGACAGTACCATTCACAGTTTATGCGATGAATTGCTAAAAAATAACAGCATACAGCCTGAAGATTATAAAAGATTTGACGTCAAAAAGGGCTTGAGGAATTCCGACGGCACCGGCGTTATGGCAGGTCTTACTAAAATCTGCTCGGTTGAGGGCTACTACATAGACGACGGCGAAAGAGTGCCGAGAGAGGGCAGACTTTTTTACCGTGGAATAAATATGAGCGATATTGTCAAAAACTGTAAGCAGGAAAACCGCTTCGGCTTTGAGGAGGTCGTTTGGCTTCTGCTCTTCGGCGATTTGCCGACAAAGGAACAGCTTGACGCTTTCACTTCCGTTCTCGCTCAGGCAAGAGAGTTGCCCGACGAATTTATCGAAGATATTATTATGAAAGCCCCGTCAAGGGATATTATGAACAAAGTCGCAAGCTCCGTTCTCGGTCTTTACACATTTGACGAAAATCCCGACGACACCTCGCTTGAAAATGTGCTTCGTCAGTCAATTCAGCTCATCGCTCAAATCCCTATGCTTATGTCTTACGCATATCAGGCAAAGCGCAGAGCGTTCGACCACAAGAGTATGTACATTCATCAAAACAAGCTCGATTACACTATGGCGGAGTCGATTTTAGGCTCTATCCGTTCGGACAGAAAATTTTCTGACGCCGAAGCAAAGCTTCTTGATACTTGTATGATTATCCACGCTGACCACGGCGGCGGTAACAACTCGGCGTTTACGACACGCTGCATAACCTCGACGGGTACGGACACCTATTCCGCCATTGCGGCAGGTATCGGCTCGCTTAAAGGTCCTAAGCACGGCGGCGCAAACATTCGTGTTCACAAGATGCTTGAGGATATTAAGGAGAATGTCAAAAACACCGCAGACGAAGGTCAAATTGCGGATTATCTTGCAAAAATCATCAAAAAAGAGGCAGGCGACGGCTCGGGGCTTATCTACGGTATGGGGCACGCTGTTTACACCCTTTCCGACCCGAGAGCAAAGCTCTTAAAGCAGGATGCGGCTAAATATTCCGCAGAGTTCGGATATGAAGAGGATTTTCATATACTCGACACTATCGAGAGACTCACACCCGAGCTTTTCTGCAAATACAAGGGCATTAAGAAAAAAATATGTGCAAATGTCGATTTGTATTCGGGTCTTATATATTCAATGCTCAACATTCCCGAGGAGCTTTTCACGCCGATATTTATGGCTTCAAGGTCTGCCGGCTGGTGCGCTCACAGAATGGAGGAAATCTATTCGGGCGGAAAGATAATGCGACCTGCATATAAGAGCGTTTCTCTGCCGAGAGGCTTCGTTCCGCTTGCGGAGAGAACAGATAATCACAAGGTTCAAAACGAATACATACCCAGCGAAGAAAGATAATTACGAAAGAGGCTTAAAAATGAGTTCAAAATCATCAAAAAAGAACATTAGCTTTAAGGCGATATACGCTGTTCTCGGCGTTGCACTCGCTTGCTTGACACCGATAAGAATTTATCAGCTTATTTGTCTTAACGAGAGAGATTCAAGCGGATTTTTCGCAAGAATAAACGCAAGCGTTTATGTTTTTTACGCTCTCGCAGTTGTCTTTGCGTTGGCATTATTTATACTCGTAACGCTCACAAACAGGGTAACGGCTTCAAAGTCCGTGAGAGGCAAATCGAAATCGCTTTTAATCGGCTCGGCACTCTTTGCGCTCGGGCTTGCGTATGACACAGGCATTTGTGTAGGTTCGTTTATAAAATCAGTTACAAGCTACGGCGCAGGCTCAAACGTAATTGCATATCTGTTCTCAAACGGTATGTTTGCGTTATTCTTCGAAGCTCTTTTCGGCTTGTGCGCCTGCATTTATTTCCTACTCTTTGCCCTCTATTACAACGACGGCAAGGGCAATTTTTCAGACTACAAATTCCTCGCCTTGACTCCCCTTTTCTGGGCAATGTTCAAGACGGTTTACAGATTTATGACAAAAATCAGCTTTACGGTATTGGCTGACCTTATGCTCGAATTGGGTATGCTTATATTTATGATGCTTTTCTTTATGTCGTTTGCAAGAATAAGCTCTCAGGTTTGCCAAAAGTACGAAATGCGTAAGGCTATGCGCTACGGTCTGATTGCGGCAATGTTTGCACTTGTAATTTCAATATCGAGACTTGCCGTTACCGTTTGCGGACTTTCAGCTACGCTTCCGACGGGCTTCCCGTTCTCTCTTACCGATTTGACCTTCGGCATTTTTGCTATTATCTACGTTGCCGCTTGCTCAAAATCGGGCAGAAGCGCAAGTGAGGATGACTTGCTCGCAGATAACGACGAAAAGCCGTCAAAGGATACTGTTGACGAAGATTTCCTCAATAACTGACGGCAGGTACAAATATGTTTTTACAAAATGTTGCGGTTGCGGCAAAGCAGGTAGCAATTCTCTATATAATTGTTGCCGTCGGCTTTATCTGCGACAGAACGAAGCTTTTTACCGAAAAGGCTTCAAGGCTTACAAACGACCTGCTTTTCTATATAGTTGCCCCTGCGATAATCATAACCTCGTTCACGGCAATGGAGCTGACAGACGAAAATTGGCACAATCTTCTTATGTCCTTCCTTTGCGGTACGGTTTTTCACGTTATTGCGATTATAATCTCTCTGCCGTTTTTCAGACACGGCGTTGAGGACTCTATAAGGGTATATAAATTCGCCTGCGTTTACGGCAACGTCGGCTATATGGTGCTTCCGCTTGCGGCAGCTGTTCTCGGCAACGAGGGCGTGTTCTTCTGCTCGGGCGTGCTTATCCCGTTCAACATTTTTTCGTTTACGCACGGCGTTTATCTTATGAAAAAGAGCGAAAACGGAAAGTCGCCGATAAGCTTAAAATCGCTTATATTTAACCCCGGTATTATCTCGGTCATAATCGGACTTCCTATCTATCTTTTGGAGCTTCGCCTCCCCGACGTAATACTCGCACCCGTCGAATACATAGCAAGCCTCAACACACCGCTTGCAATGCTTATGTTCGGCACATATCTTTCAAATACCGACCTTAAAAAGATGTTCTTCCGCCGTGAAGCATATCTTGTGGCGTTGCTGAAATTGATAGTGATGCCGCTTATTTGTTTCGGTATATTCAGACTTATGGGCATTTCGGGCACACTGCTTACGGCTCTTATTCTTTCAGCCTCTGCACCGACTGCCAACAATACGGTAATGTTTTCCACAAAGTACGGCAGGGATAACGGTGCGGCTTCGCAGACGGTTGCAATCGTGAGCTTTATCTCGATTATCACAATGCCGATTATGATAGCGCTTTCGCAGAATTTTTAACGAAAGATTTTGATTTTATGAGAATAGATGATTTTAATCTAAACCGCCGTGAGAGTGACGCTCTGCGGTCATATGCGAAGAACGACACGTTTCCGCAGACCTTTCTTGTCGAGGGCGGAACGCTTGACGAAAGGGTGAAATTTGCCCGTTTTCTTGCGAATATGATTGTCTGCAAGGGCGAGGACGAAAAGCCCTGCGGTATTTGCCCTGCCTGTGTGAAATGCAGAGCGAACGCAAATCCCGATATTAAGCAATACGGCGAGGAAAAAGAGAATTATACCTTTAAGGTCGAGCTTTCAAGGCAGATAAAGCAGGACGCCTTTGTTATCCCGAATGACTCCGACAAAAAGGTTTATATAATAACCGAGGCGCAGAATATGAACGACTCCTCGGAGAATGCGTTGCTCAAAATTCTTGAAGAGCCTCCGCATTTCGATTATTTCATTTTAACCTGCACCTCAAAGAGCGCAATGCTTGACACGATAATTTCAAGAGCGTCGCTGATAAGTCTTTCGCAGGCGGATGAGGTTTATTCCGAAAAATGCGTTGAGCTTGCAAAGGCTATTTCGATTGCTGTCTGCGCCGACACGGAATTGGAGCTTTTGAAGGAGCTCTCCCCCCTTGCAGGCGACAAAAACAGCTTTCTTGAAACGCTGTCGGTGCTCACAAGGATATTTACCGATGCGCTCATCTTTAAGCAGACGGGTATAAACAATTCTGAGTTTTCCGACGCAACGAACGCCCTGTGCGGAAAGCTCTCGGCAGGCAAGCTCTACGCTCTGACGGCGGTTACGGGCGAGCTTGTCAGATTATTCAGGCAGAACGCAAATTATAATTTACTCATAACCGCAATGAGCGAACGCTTACGCTCGGCGGTAGGCAAATAAAGGAGAAATATATGGCAGAGATAGTCGGTATAAAATTTAAGGACGTAGGAAAGGTTTACTACTTCAGTCCGAACGGTATGACTTTTCAAAAAGGAGATAAGGCGATAGTCGAAACCGCAAGAGGTCTTGAATGCGGCGAGGTTGCAACGGAAAACAGCGATGTTCCCGACGAAAGCATCGTAGCACCCTTGAAGCCTGTTATCAGACATGCAACAAAAGAGGATTTGGCGACAGTTGAGCAGAATAAGGAAAAGGAAAAAAAGGCTTTCCAAATCTGCGAAGAAAAAATTGCCCGTCACGGTCTTGATATGAAGCTTGTGGACGTCGAATACACCTTTGACTCAAGCAAAATTCTTTTCTATTTTACCGCAGACGGCAGAGTTGACTTCCGTGAGCTTGTAAAGGACCTTGCCGGAATTTTCAGAACAAGAATTGAATTGAGACAAATCGGCGTCAGGGACGGTGCAAAGAAGCTCGGCGGCTTCGGAATATGCGGCAGACCCTTCTGCTGTAATACGTTTCTCGGCGAATTTCAGCCCGTTTCGATTAAGATGGCAAAGGAACAGGGTATGTCGTTAAACCCCGTTAAAATCAGCGGCACCTGCGGCAGACTTATGTGCTGTCTTAAATATGAGCAGGACACATATGAGCATCTTTTACGCCACACCCCCAAAGTCGGAGCTATTGTGGAGACTGTCGAGGGCAGAGGCACGGTAATCGAAAACAACCTTATTACGGGTATGCTCAAGGTTCGTCTTGACAGGAGAAGCGACGCCGCACCCGTGCTCGTTGAACGCCACAGCGTAAAGCTTATCAAGGACGCTCAGATAAGACTTGACAAAAAAGAAATCGAGGCTCTCAAGGGTATAGAATAAAATTCATAAAATACCTCTTGAAATTTCACAAAATTGTGTTACAATGTAAATCAATAAACGACAAGGGAGGTAAGAATTATGGCATACAAAATCAGTGATGATTGCATTTCATGCGGTGCTTGCGCTGCAGAATGCCCCGTTGAAGCTATTTCTGACGGCGGCGATAAGTACGTAATCGATGCAGATACTTGCATTGAATGCGGCAACTGCGCAGAGGTTTGCCCCGTAGGAGCTCCCGCTCAGGACTAATCCGTTTTGGGAAGTTTATAAAGGCTCGTTCTTCGAGCCTTTATTTTTTTGTCTTGACACAGAGCCGTAAAGGATATATAATTACAAATTGAAATTCGTTTTCAATTTCATTTCGGAGGCGAAATATGGGGTACACAACAAAGCAGAGTACGGAAATACTCGATTTTTTGAGGAATAATAAGGATAAGCATCTCACGGCGGAGGAGGTCTATTATTCGCTTCGTCAGGGCGGCAGCAATGTCGGCAGAACAACCGTTTATCGCCATCTTGAAAGGCTGCACGACGACGGAATAATCAGGAAATACCTGCTCGGCGACGGTGCGTCCGCCTGTTATCAATATTTTGAGGGCTCCGACGATTGCCATAAGCATTATCATTTGAAATGCCTTAAATGCGGAAAGCTCTTGCACGCCGAATGTGATTTTTTGAACAGCCTGTCGGAGCATATTGAAAAGGAGCACGATTTTGTCATTGACGGCGAAAGGACTGTGCTTTACGGTGTTTGCGGCGACTGTCGCAGAAAGGATTGATTTAATTGCTTGATATATTAAAGGACGTTACGCTTGACACGGCGCTCGACTGCTTGAAAATGCTGCCGTTTTTGTTCTTTGCGTTTCTTTTGCTTGAAGCGGTTGAGCATCACACATCTAAAAAGACCGATAAAATTCTTGCAAGCTCGGGAAAGCTCGGCCCTCTTGTCGGCGCACTTCTCGGCTGTGTTCCGCAGTGCGGATTTTCCGTTTTTGCGGCAAATCTCTATTCGGGCGGCTTGATAGGTCTCGGCACGCTTATTGCGGTGTTTCTCTCCACCTCGGACGAGGCGGTTATAATTATGCTCTCCCACCCCGAAAGCAAGGGAGAAATACTAAAGCTCATTGCCGTCAAGGTCGTTATTGCAATAATTTTCGGCTATATAATTATGCTTCTCGAAAAGAAACGTCCCGAGCCCGAAAAGCACGTTGAGGATTTGTGCAGAGACGAGCATTGCGGCTGCCACGACGAGCACGGCGGAATATTAAAGCCTGCTCTTCATCACACGGTAAAAATTTTCGGCTTCCTTGTCTTAACCGTTTTTGTGCTAAATCTTGTAATCTCCCTTTTGGGCATTGACAGAATTTCAAAGCTCCTGCTCTCCGACACGGTATTTCAGCCGTTTTTGTCGGCTGTAATCGGCATTATTCCAAACTGTGCCGCTTCGATTGTTCTCACGGAGCTTTACCTAAAGGGCGCAATAAGCTTCGCCTCGGTCATCTCGGGACTTTGTATGGGTGCTGGCGCAGGACTTATTGTAATTTTCCGTGAAAATAAAAATGTAAAAGAGAATATAAAAATCGTTGCAATTATGTACGCTTGCTCGGTGCTTTCGGGTATTATCGTATCATTTTTGCCGATATGATTTTAAAAAAACACACGCAAGGCTGAAAATTTTTGTCAGCCTTGTTTTTTATTGCCTGTCCGCTTCGCTTTTCGTTGACATAACGGGCATAGTATTATATAATATTTACGTATGGTTTGAACTAAAAATATGAAACCTTTAAGGAGGAAACAACAATGGTAAAAGCAATTGTCGGCGCTAACTGGGGCGATGAGGGCAAGGGTAAAATTACCGATATGTTTGCCGAAAAGGCGGACATTGTCATTCGTTTTCAGGGCGGTGCAAATGCGGGACACACCATTATCAACGATAAGGGACGTTTTGCGTTCCACTTAATGCCCAGCGGTGTGTGCTATGACCACACTACCTGCATTATCGGAAACGGCGTTGCGCTTGATATCAACAAGTTTTTGAGTGAGCTTGAGGATGTACGCAAGGCAGGTCTTAATCCGAAGCTTCTTGTTTCGGACAGAGTGCAGATTTTGATGCCCTATCACATTCTTTTGGACACATACGAAGAGGAGCGTCTCGGCAAAAACGCTTTCGGCTCTACAAAAAGCGGTATTGCTCCCTTCTTCTCGGACAAGTATGCTAAAATCGGTATTCAGTTGAACGAGCTTTTCGACGAGGAAACTCTCAGAGCAAAGCTTAAAAACATATGCACATTGAAAAACCTCACTCTTGAGCACGTTTATCACAAGCCGCTGCTCGACGAGGAGGAGCTTTACAATACCTGTATGGAGTATAAGGAGAAAATCGCTCCCTATGTTTGTGACACTCACGCTTATCTTCAGCAGGCTATCAAGGACGGCAAGGAAATTCTCCTTGAGGGTCAGCTCGGTACTCTTAAAGACCCCGATTTCGGTATCTATCCGATGGTTACTTCGTCCTCTACTCTTGCAGGCTACGGTGCGGTAGGCGCAGGTATTCCGCCTCATATGATTAAAGAGGTTATCACGGTTACTAAGGCTTATTCTTCTGCTGTCGGCGCAGGCGAATTCGTTTCTGAAATTTTGGACGAGGACGAGGCACAGGAGCTTCGTATCCACGGCGGCGACAAGGGCGAATTCGGTGCTACAACAGGCAGACCGAGAAGAGTCGGCTGGTTTGACTGCGTTGCTACTCGCTACGGCATTGAGTGTCAGGGCGCAACAAAGGTTGTTATGACGGCTATCGACTGCCTTTCATATCTTGAAGAAATCAAGGTTTGCACAGCTTACGAGGTTGACGGCGAAATCATCAACGACTTCCCCACAACCGCCGTGCTTAAAAAATGCAAGCCCGTTTTCACAACTCTCAAGGGCTGGCACAGCGACATAAGAGGAATTAAGAACTATGACGAGCTTCCCGACGAGGCAAGAGCATATGTTGAGTTTATCGAAAAACAGCTCGGTCATAAAATCGATATGGTATCAAACGGCCCCGAGCGTGAGGCTATAATCTACAGATAATCAGGTGCAAAAATATATGGAGAAAATTCTTGTTTTGGACTTCGGCGGTCAGTATAATCAGCTGATTGCACGCAGAGTCCGTGATAACAATGTTTACGCTGAAATACTCCCCTACACGACCCCGATTGAGGTCATCAAGGCTAACAATTACAAGGGTATTATTTTCACAGGCGGACCGAACAGCGTTTACGATATGAAATCTCCGCACTACACAAAGGAAATATTGGAGCTTGGCATTCCCGTTCTCGGTATTTGCTACGGCTGTCAGCTTATTGCGTGGATGTGCGACGGCGTTGTTAAAACTGCGCCCGTTTCGGAATACGGCAAAATAGAGGTTACAGTTAAGGACAGTATGCTTTTCAAGGGCATACCCGAAAAAAGCGTAGTTTGGATGAGCCACACCGACTATATAGCGCAGCCCCCCGAGCATTTCGAGGTTGTCGGCTGCTCAAAGGATTGTCCCTGTGCGGCAATGCAATATCCCGAAAAGGGAATTTACGCCGTGCAGTTTCATCCCGAGGTTACTCACAGTGAGTACGGACTTAAAATGCTCCACAACTTCCTCTATCTCGTCTGCAAATGCTCAGGCGATTGGGTAATGGACAATTTCATAGAAAAAACAGTCAGCGAATTACGTGAAAAAATCGGCGACAAGCGAGTTATCCTCGGTCTTTCGGGCGGAGTTGACTCCTCGGTTGCGGCAGGACTTTTGAGCCGTGCCGTCGGCGATCAGCTCACCTGCGTATTTGTCGATCAAGGTCTTATGCGTAAGGATGAGGGCGATTTCGTCGAAAAAACCTTTACATCGCTTTTCGATATGAAATTTATCCGAGTAAATTGCCAAGAGCATTTTTTGAAGGCTCTCAAGGGCGTTACAGACCCCGAGGAGAAGCGTAAAATCATCGGCACGGAGTTCTACAAGGTATTTTGGGAGGAAATCCGTAAGCAGGATGAAAAAGGCTATTTCGCACAGGGCACTATTTATCCCGACTGTATCGAATCAGGCAAGGGTAATGCCGATAAGATAAAGACGCATCACAACAAGGTTAAAATGCCCGACGACATTGAGTTTTTGGATATTATCGAGCCGCTTTCAAGTCTTTTCAAGGATGAGGTAAGGCGTGTCGGCGAGAAGCTCGGTATTCCGCATGAGCTCGTTTGGCGTCAACCCTTCCCCGGCCCCGGTCTCGGTGTCAGGATAATCGGCGAAATCACAGCAGAAAAGGTTGAAATTTTACAGCAGGCGGATGCTATTTTCCGTGAGGAAATGGCTAATTCCGAATACGAAAGCAATCTTGCACAGTTCTTTGCCGTGCTCCCCGGCGTTAAGTCCGTCGGAGTTATGGGCGACCACAGAACCTATGAGCAGCTGGTAATTTTAAGAGCCGTTACGACAGACGACTTTATGACAGCCGATTGGGCAAGAATTCCCTATGAACTGCTTGCGAGGGTATCTAACAGGATTACCAACGAAGTAAAGGGTATCAACAGGGTGGTTTATGATATAACCTCAAAGCCCCCTGCTACGGTTGAATACGAATAATATAAAACGGAGGCTTTTATGAACACTAATATACGTCCCGAGTCAATGACTCGAATTACAACAAAAGAATTAGCAGATAAATTTATCGCAGAGCAAATCGAAGAGATTCGTGCTCAGGTTGGCGACAAAAAGGTGCTTTTGGCTCTTTCGGGCGGTGTTGACTCATCGGTTGTAGCCGCACTTCTTGTAAAGGCTATCGGCAAGCAGCTCGTTTGCGTACACGTAAACCACGGACTTCTCCGTAAGGGCGAGCCCGAAGAGGTTGTCAGAGTATTTAAGGATGAGATGGACGCAAACCTCGTTTATGTTGATGCTATTGACCGCTTCCTTGATAAGCTTGCAGGCGTTGAGGACCCCGAAGCAAAGAGAAAAATTATCGGCAACGAGTTTATAAATGTTTTCGTTGAAGAGGCAAGAAAGCTCGACGGCGTTGACTTCCTTGCACAGGGCACGATTTATCCCGACATACTTGAAAGCGACGGCGTAAAGGCACACCACAACGTCGGCGGTCTCCCCGAGGATCTCAAATTCGAGCTTGTTGAGCCCGTTAAGCTTCTCTTTAAGGATGAAGTCAGAGTTGTCGGCAAGGCTCTCGGTCTCCCCGAAACAATGGTTGAACGTCAGCCGTTCCCCGGCCCCGGTCTCGGTGTTCGTTGCACAGGCGCTATCACAAGAGACAGACTTGAGGCTGTTCGTGAGTCGGACGCTATTCTTCGTGAAGAGTTTGAAAAAGCAGGCTTCCAGGGTAAAGTTTGGCAGTATTTCACAGTTGTTCCGGATTTCAAATCAACAGGCGTTAAGGACGGCAAGAGACTTTGGGATTGGCCCGTAATTCTCCGTGCTGTTAACACAGTTGACGCTATGTCTGCTACAGTTGAGGAAATCCCCTACGATATCCTTTTCAAAATCCGTGACAGAATCCTTGAGGAAGTCCCCGGCGTAAACCGTGTCCTCTATGATATCTCCCCGAAACCTATCGCTACGATTGAGTGGGAATAAATTCACACCCGTGAAAAAGCCTTATTTTACTGGGCTTTTGCCGATTGTATATGCAGAACTAATTTACAGTTAAGCCAGAGCGGCGGCAAGGTTTTCCTCGCCGCCGTTTTTATGTATATGACCGAGAAATCAAAGATTTATGGTATAGTTCTAAAAGAGTTATTTTTTAAGACCATCGCCTCAAAAAACGTACTTAATAGGTGAAAGCGCTTTTAGGTCAAATGAGGGAGGTGAACAACATGGATGATCTGAGAATCATAGAACTCTATTTTAATAGAGATGAGCAGGCGATCAAGGAGACGGATGCAAAGTACGGAAAACTTTGCCACAGTATTGCCTATAACATTCTAAATAATCACGAAGATTCTGAGGAATGCGTTAATGATACTTATGTGAGTGTGTGGAACACCATTCCGCCTACAAGACCGCACAATTTCATGCCCTTTATCTGCAAGATTGCACGAAATCTCTCTTTGAAGCGACTGGAGTTTATGAAGCGAAAGAAACGGTCAGCGGAGATCATTTTATCCTTGGACGAGCTTGCGGCAGTATTGCCGGATGAACGATATGCCCCCGATGTGAGCGACGAGGATGTAGGTGAGCTGATCAGTACGTTTCTTCGCAGTCAGGAGGAATATGTCAGAAATGTCTTCATCCGCAAGTATTTTTATTTCGATTCTATAAGGGAGATTGCAAAGCGCTATTCTTTTACTGAGAGTAAGGTCAAAAATATGTTGTTCTACACCCGAAACAAGCTAAAAGATTACTTGATTAAGGAGGGCGTTGAAATATGAAAACACCGAGAATCGCAAATGCCATCGGGCAAATTGATGACGATCTTGTCGCCGGCGCAGCTAAGTGCAAGACGAAAAATAAGAAACATTGGTTAAAATGGGGTTCCTTGGCAGCATGCTTTGCAGTGCTTGTAATTGCAGGGGCAGCAATCCTCCCATCGCTATTTCGGGAAAATGTAACACCGGAGGGAACCGACGGCAGATACAAGGACTTTTCTATCCGAGCCAGCGAATCTGCAATTGTATGGCCGTGGGAGTATCAGACTGTATATGAAAAATATAGAAATGTCAAAATTGACGGTATTGAGTATCATGGAAAAGGCCGTGCGGTATCAGAAACATGGATTGGCGAGAGTATTGGCAACTACACTGTGGTTGGATATGATGAAGTCAATAATGGAAAAAAATATTCTGCCGAGTTTGAAGCATATGCATTGAAGGATATTGCTCAAAGTCAGTTTATAGCCGTAAAGATGGAGGACAGTTATTATGTCTTTCAAAATGATGAGTATGCTCCTCCGAACACCCTTGGTGAGCTTATGGATGCAGTAAATCTGTCCGAGGTCGTGGAGCTTCAGCGCTTTTCTGAGGGAGACAATACTCCTGATAGCAAACGTTTTGCATTGAGCAGTGACGATTATGTGTGGGAAGTTCTGTCCGAATGTAGGAACGCCCCTTTCGTTGAAGATCAAACATGGACGGCTGGTGACAGAAGTTACCTCAGTTTTACGATTACTTCCGAAGCTCTTGGTGTTTACAAAGTTGCTCTGTATGTGACGGAAGACGGCTATCTGTGGACAAACGCATTTAATTGGCAGTATCTATTCAACATCGGCGAGGATGCTGCAAGCAGGATTATCCATTATGCGAAAGAGAATTCCACTGAAGTAGAGTATGAACCGTACAGAAACTCGGTAGCCGGTACAATCATTGAGATTACAGAAGAATATATCGTGGTGGATGATTCTATCCTGTGCAAGAATCCGACAGACGGTATCACCTACAAGGTTCTGCTAAATGACCTTCGCATCTCCCGTTATGTAGATTATGGAATTGTCAAGGTTGGTGATACAGTACAGATTTCCTATGAAGGCGAAATTGATAAGACCAGAGGTAATACCATTGCAGGTGCAATTTCGGTATTTAAGGCAACAATCTCCGATGGAGATGTATTAATTCCTGAATGAACCACCTACGCCTATATGTTTGATAATAATACAAAATCTCTTGCTTTTCTAAGCAAAAACGCTTATAATTTGAAGTGGTATAGATTGCTATTATCCATAGCTACAGGGTAAGTGTTATCAACCCCGATAACAAACTGATAACATTAGCCCATATAGGCAGGATAATATAGATACATCAAATAATCAAAAGCGCCACGAATATGACAGAGAATAATCTCTAAGCAAAATTGATTAGGCTTTGTCGAGTGGGAATAAATCGAAAAAGTCTGAAAACCTAGTAATATCAAGGGTTTCAAGGTTTTCAAAGAGCCCGTTGATAAGATTTTGATAAGATTCTGCTCGGTACCCTTTATCGTGTGTATCAAGTGGTTTGTGAGTAAAAAGTAATATCTTGTGGCTCGCAAAAATACCGTAT